>LULT01000049.1_pt1 | contig 34353 bp, 32 predicted proteins | sample 728141 | NCBI WGS metagenome assembly LULT01 (sample SAMN03860282, study PRJNA289734) | marine metagenome | biome: seawater column; feature: ocean; material: water; isolation source: Red Sea water column Station 108 - depth 100m | place: Saudi Arabia: Red Sea | collected 2011-10-15 | depth 100 m | reverse complement strand
AATAATAATTATGATTCTTTAAAAACTAAATCTCTTGATAACTTATCTCCAAATTACATAGGTTCATTTAATTTAGGTTAAAATGAGTTGGTTTAAGCGAAAAGATAAAAAAATTGAAGAATCTACCAATAAGAAAGATTTACCAAGTGATCTGTGGATTAAAGGAACTTGCTGCGGTGAAATTTTATACAAGCCAGAGCTTGAAAAAGCAAACTCTATCTGTCATCATTGCAATTTTCATTATCCTATATCAAGTGATAGATATTTAAAAATCATTCTTGATTCTGATTATAAAGAATTATTTGACAATATTGTTTCAACTGATATTTTAAACTTTAAAGCAAATAAATCTTATCAAGATATATTAGATAATGTTCCAAATAACAAAGAAGCTGCAAATTGTTACTATGGATCTATAGACGGTAATAAAGTTGTTCTTTCAATTATGGATTTTAAATTCATAGGAGGAAGTATGGGTAGTGCAGTCGGTGAAAAAATAGCAAAGTCAGTAGATTTTGCTATAGAAAAAAACTGTCCTTTAATTATAATATGTCAATCAGGTGGAGCAAGGATGCAAGAAGGCGCATTATCATTAATGCAACTTTCAAAAATTAGTGCACGTTTAGCAAATTTCTCTAAAAAAGGCGGTTTATATATATCACTACTTACTTATCCAACTACCGGAGGTGTAACGGCCAGTTTTGGTATGCAAGCAGATATTACAATTGCTGAACCAAAAGCATTGATTGGTTTTGCTGGTCAGCGCGTTATTAAACAGACAACTTCACAAGATTTGCCAGAAGGTTTTCAAACATCAGAATTCTTAATGGAAAAAGGTTTTATTGATGTTATTGTAGATAGAAATACTTTGAAAAGTAAATTAATTAACATATTATCCTTGCTAAAATGAGCAAGGAAGATAAAATCATTATTCTTGATTTTGGCTCTCAATATACACAGCTAATTGCCAGGAGAGTTAGGGAAGTAGGTGTGTTTTCTGTAATCTTACCTTCCGATGTCAGTATTGAGAAAATACAATCTTTTAATCCAAATGGAATTATTTTATCTGGTGGGCCGGAAACAGTTACAGAGAGCGGTACTCCAAAAATAAATAAAGGTTTATTTGATACAGACATTCCTCTTTTAGGCATTTGTTATGGTATGCAAACAATGGCACAAGAGTTAGGGGGGACTGTTATTCAATCAGATAAGCGAGAATTTGGTCATGCTACAATTAGTAGAATTAATAATTCCATTCTATTTGATGAAGTTAAATTTAAAAATGACACATTAGATGTTTGGATGAGTCATGGAGATAAAGTTTCTATTATTCCTAGTGATTTTAATCCTATTGCTGAATCAAAAAACTGTCCTATTGCAGCATTTGCACATACAGATAAAGATTGGTTTGGATTACAATTTCATCCTGAAGTAACACATACAGATGAAGGAATAAAAATTATCGAAAATTTTGTATATAAAATATGTAACTGTAAAAAGAATTGGGATATAACAAATATTATTGATGGAATGAAGTCTTATGTTGCTTCGACAGTTAAAGATGAAAAAGTTATATTAGGCCTTTCTGGAGGGGTTGATTCATCTGTAGTCGCCATGTTGTTGCATCAATGCATTAAAGATAATTTAACATGTATTTTTGTTGATAATGGTTTATTGAGATTAAACGAAGTAGAAGAAGTGTTAGACACTTTTTCAAAAGTAGGAATTAATGTACATCTATCTCAATCAAGCGATATTTTTTTATCTCGATTAAAAGATGTAAAAGATCCAGAACAAAAAAGAATCATTATCGGCAACACTTTTATTGAAGTCTTTGAACAAGAAGCAAAAAAAATTGATAATGTCAATTGGTTAGCTCAAGGAACAATTTATCCAGATGTGATTGAGTCATCTGCCTCTGAAACTGGCAATGCAAGCGTAATTAAATCTCACCATAATGTTGGAGGTTTACCTGAAAAGATGAATTTAAACTTACTTGAACCATTAAGAGATTTATTTAAAGATGAAGTAAGAAATATTGGTAAAGATTTAGGAGTGCCTATTAAAATTTTAGGAAGACACCCATTTCCAGGACCAGGATTAGCAATTCGAATAATGGGTGAAGTTACTAAAGAAAGACTTGATGTTTTAAGGATAGCGGATAAAATATTTATTGATGAATTAATTCATGAAGGCTTATATGATCAGTTGAGTCAAGCTTTTGTTGTATATCTACCTGTTAAATCTGTTGGTGTAGTCGGAGATGGAAGGCGTTATGAAGATGTATTAGCTTTAAGAGCAGTTAAGACTGTTGATTTTATGACTGCAACATGGGCTGATTTACCTTATAATTTTATTGGAAAAGTATCTAATAGAATTGTTAATGAAATATCTTCTGTTAGTAGAGTGGTATATGATTGCACAGGCAAGCCGCCGGCTACTATTGAATGGGAATAAATTAACATCAAAATATTTAACTAAATAAATTGTATATTATTGACTATGTGTGGAATTGTTGCATATAAAGGACATAAAAATTGTCATTCAATTTTATTGAATGGATTAAAAAGACTAGAATATCGTGGATATGATTCAGCTGGTTTAGCTTGTCTTCGTAATGATGGTCAATTATTTATTACAAAGCGCAGAGGAAAAGTTAAAGAGCTCGAAGAAGCGCTCACTGATAAAAATTGTGATGGTATAGGTATCGCACATACTAGATGGGCAACGCATGGTAGACCAAATCAGATTAATGCACATCCTCATGCTGATCAATCTAGAAAAATTGTTCTGGTTCATAATGGTATTATCGAAAATTATCTTCCTATTAAGAAATTTCTTATTTCAAAAAAAATCAAATTTAAATCTGAGACTGATACTGAAGTTTTAGTCCAATTAATTGGATATTTTTACAATCAAGGTAAAATGGATTTTGAAAAAGCTGTACGTGCAGCTTTGCAGCGAGTTGATGGCGCATATGGAATTGTTATTATGAATACAGATTATCCAGATATGATGATTGCAGCACGAAAAGGTAGTCCATTAGCATTAGGAATTAAAGATAATGAATTTTTTATAGCTAGTGATATATCTCCAATTATTAAACATACGCAACAAATTCTTTATCTTAAGGATTCTGAAATGGCAGTAATTAATGGAAATAAATATACTATAAAATCAGTATTGAAAGATATTACTATACCAAAAAATATTGAACAGATCGATTATAAGATTGATGATTATGACAAAGGAAAATTTAAATATTTTATGCATAAAGAAATTCATGAACAAGTTGATACAATAGCTAATACAGTAAAAGGTAGAGTAAAATCTGATGCTGTGTTATTGCATGGACTTTCAGAATATTGGGATGAAATAGAATCAGCTGATAAAATTTATATTACAGCGTGTGGAACCTCATGGCATGCAGGTTTGATTGGCAAACTTTTAATTGAGAAATTTTCTAACACACCTGTTTTTGTAGAATATGCGTCTGAATTCAGATATAATCATACATTGGTTGATAATAAAACTGTTGTCATTGCTATATCACAATCAGGCGAAACAGCTGATACGCTAGCTGCCATTAAAAAAGCAAATGATTATGGAGCAGTAACAGTTGGCATATGTAATGTGCCAGGAAGTTCTGTTGGTAGAGAAACGGATTGTGGTGTCTACACACGATGTGGACATGAAGTTGGTGTAGCATCTACTAAAGCATTTACCGCTCAAATTGGTATATTATATTTTCTAGCGCTCAAATTAGCTTCTGCTAAAGGAGAGATGTCAAAAGCATCATTAAAAAGACATTTAGATTATAGTGATGCTATGAAAAAAGTTAAAACTGTATTTAGACAAGAAAAACTTATTGAAAAAATAGCAAAAAAATATAAAAAAGCGACTGATTTCCTTTATCTTGGTAGGGGAATGAATTTTCCTGTTGCACTTGAAGGAGCTTTAAAATTAAAAGAGATATCTTATATTCATGCTGAAGGATATCCTGCAGCAGAAATGAAGCATGGACCAATTGCTTTAGTAGATAAAAATATGCCTTCGGTATTTATTGTTCCAAAAGATAAAACTTATGAAAAAATTATTTCCAATATCCAAGAGATTAAATCGAGAAAAGGTAAGATTATTATCGTTACCGACTCCAAAGATAAAGTTTTAAAAGAATTAGCAAATGATTTAATTATTATTCCAAGGACTAATCACTATTTATTTGTTGTGTTAGCTACAATCGTGCTTCAATTGCTTGCATATCATATTGCTGTATCAAAAAAATTAAATGTTGATCAACCAAGAAACCTTGCTAAATCTGTCACCGTAGAGTAGAGTTCAGAGGAGGTGTTTAGGTTATGAAAAATTTCTTATCAAAATCAAATTTTGTATTAGTATTAACTCTGGCAATGTTTTGTTTACTCTATTTTGAGTTTACTGAACTGGGTAAGGATGGAATATTGGAATTAGTTACCGATCCAATATTTTATATGATTTTAGTTGGAGTGGTATTACTTACGTTAATTATAATGTTTATTCTTGATAAAATATTTCCAGCACAATAGAATATGAATAAAGAGAAAAATAACGTACCTAAGAATAGTAATTTTATGTTGTGGTTTATTATTGTATTCACAATGTTTTTATATTGGTGGTTTCTTAATCGATAAAAAAATGAATTTATATATAATACTTTTTGCTGCAATTGCGTTTGAAGTGCTTGGAACAATGCTTTTGCCAACATCACAAAATTTTACAAAACTATTACCAAGCATTGTTTTGTTGATTTCATACGGTATATCTTTCTATTTGTTAGCATTTTTATCACAAAAACTTCCACTTGCAATAATTTATGCTTCGTGGGCAGGATTAGGTGTTTTCTCAGTAGCGTTGTTAAGTTCCATCTTTTATAAACAAACATTAAATTGGCAGACAATCATTGGTTTATTCTTGATTGTTATTGGAGTGACTATGGTAAATATTTATAAAGGAGTAGAATAGCATTGTTATGAAGAAGTTATTTTTAATTTTCTTCTTATCTTTTTTAGTAAGTCAGGAAGCAAATCCTACTTATTTAAAAATAGAATTAGAAAAGTCTATAGCTGATATCAATGCAAGGCAATTTGCAAATGCAATTAGTCGCATTGATAATATTGATTTTTCAGATTCAGTCTATTCGAATCATGCTCTTATTCTTAAAATGAAAGCTTTACATGGATTAAATAACATTGATCAATCACTCTTTATTGCAAAGCAAATTAATCATAATCAATTAAGGCCAAATCTAAAAACAATATACCATATGGAGCTTGGTGATATTTTTTCTGAAATGGGCTTGTTTGATAAGTCCTTTGAACATTATTTGAATGCAAATAAATCAAATATTGATACAAGAGCTAAAAAAAGAATTAATCAACGACTAAATAAATTATTAAGAATGGGCATAGATCAAAATACGCTGTCTTCCATTGCTCTTTTGGAAGATAATGTAGATAATTTAAATATAATAAAGCTTGCGCAATCGTTTACATTAGCTTCAAATAAATCTGAAAATTGGAAAGATGCATTTTTAGCTGTCGATTATTCAACGCTTACTAGAGAGTTTCGATCATCCTACAATTATTTAAAGAGAAATCTGTCAATAGAGAATTATTCTATTCAAAAAGTTGGAGTAGTTTTATCATTAACTGGCGATAGTTCTGATTATGCACAGGCGTTTCTTTCTGGGTTGCAAAAGGGAAGCGAATTATTAAATAATAAAAACAAAATTTCTTATATCATTTACGATAACCAAGGTAATCAATTAAATACAATTAAAGCATTTAACGATTTACGTTCTTTTCATAAAGTTGATGCAATTATAGGACCTACGAATAGTGAAAACCTAATATCAGGAGCGACAGCACTTTCTAATTCTGGAATACCAATTTTTGCACCTGGGTCTGTTGATGAAGATATCCACTCTATTAATAGCAATGTTCATTTGCTTAATTCATCAATTAATTATAAAAATGAAGTATTAGCAAGTCATATGATAAATAATCTTGGATTAGAGCAAATTGCAATTATTGCACCAAAAACAAATGATGGCATTAAAGAGGTAGATTCATTTTTAGAGCAAATGAATAAATTAAATAAAGAACCTGTATCTGTACAATGGTATGAAAATACTGATCCTGTTGATTTGAGGCCTATATTTACTGAGTTAAGAGAAATAGCTTGGGAAATAAAAAGCGCTGATGAATATAAAGAATTTTTAGGTGTTGATATCGATACACTGGATGCAATGTTTGATGTGGATTCAGATGATGTATACGATATGTTTGATTTTAAGACAAAGGAAGAAGAAATCGATTCTACAAAAGTTGTGTTAGATGTTATTGATGGTGTATTTCTTCCATTATCTGGGCAAGGATTGACTTATGTTGGAACACAGATTGCACTTGCAAATCTTGAGACACAGTTTTTTGGTAATGAATTATGGTTGGATTTAGATTTTATTAATCAAGAGAATGTATCTTCTCATATTATCGGGATGTATTTTGTGAGTAGTTTTTTACCTAATTATAGAATGGGAAATCAGTTCGATTATAGCGCAGAATTAAATAATGCATTCCACTATGGTCTTGATTTATCTCGTTTCCTTAATTCTACAATTGAGGAAAATACCTTTAATATGTCTTTAAACAATTCAAATAGAAATTCTTCTACAAGAAGATTTGATTTTAGTGCAGGGCAAGTAAACAAAGACATTAATTTGTTTAAATATTCAAACAGAAGGTTAATTAAGACAAAGATTGTAAATAATCAGATTGATCCAGATGTTGATTAATTATTCTGAAAGAATCGATATCAAAGATATAAATATTTTCTTTTCACTATCTAATTTTGAAAATACCACAAATGTTGTTAGAATGAATCAAACTCATTCAAATAAGTCTTTATTTATAGATAAATTTTCAAATGAATATGAAAATTGCGATGGAATATTTACATCAAACAAAAGTTTAACATTAGAAGTTAGTACCGCAGATTGTTTACCAATATTTTTTGCAGATAAAAATTTTTTTGGTGTTATTCATGCAGGATGGAAAGGTTTAGCAGAAGGAATTATTGAAAATTCTATTCGATTATTAATCAAAAATGGTTTTGCATTAGATAATACTCATATTTTAATTGGTCCTTCAATATCTAAAGATTATTTTGAAGTCAAAGAAGATGTTGCATGTTTATTTGATAAGAAATTTTTAATCTCAAAAAATGAAAAGACTTTTTTAAGTTTGCAAGACATTGCAATTAATCAATTAAATTCTTTTAATATTTATGATATAATTGATGTAGAAGAATGTACTTATAGTACGCCACATTATTATTCATACAGAAGAGATAAAACAGAAAAAAGAATAAAAGGAAGAATATATTGTGAATGAATTATTTAATTATTTAGTCTTGGGATTTGTACAAGGAGTTACAGAATTTTTTCCAATAAGCAGTTCAGGTCATTTAGTTTTATTCGAAGACTTTTTAGGAATTAATGATGCAGGTGCTTCTGCTGAAATTATTGCACATTTTGGCACTTTATTTAGTATTATTCTCTTTTATCGAGCTACATTTTTTTCAAATAAAAGCTCTGATGACTTTTTTCATATTAATACTTTAAAAATGCTTGTTATTGCTACCATTCCTGCTGTTTTTCTTGGTTTGTTTGATTTTTTTTCAGATAGTTTTAGCTTAGAATCATTTTTCAATTATGATTTTGTTAAAACTGCTTTATTCTGTAATGGAGGATTTTTACTCGTACTGAGTGGATTGAGAGATAATATGGAAAAATCGACAATATTTCAAAATCCACCAGCATGGAAATGGGATTACAAAACTTCATTATTCTTGGGTTTTTTTCAAGCGCTTGCTATGCTTCCTGGCATATCAAGATCAGGAATGGTTATTAGTTATGGCTTATTTGTTGGTTTAGAAAAAAAGAAAATAATTCAATATGCTTTTTTTATGGCAGTACCTACGATTATAATATCAATTATTTATAAGTATCTTTCTGATGGTTTTGGAGGTATTGATTTTCAATCAGGACTGATTCTATTTCTATCTTCTTTTATATTTGGATATTTTAGTTTGATTTTCTTAATCAAATTTCTTGAAAGATTTAGTTTTGCTTGGTTTGGATTGTATTGTATAATTATTAGTTTGGTTCTATGATAGAAGTAATTTTTACACTCTATTTATTATTAATAATATCAGTTGGTATTCTTTCTAATAAATTTATTAGTTCTCAGCTTGATTTCTTGTTAGCAGGACGTAGACTTGGTCCTTGGGTTACAGCCTTTTCTGAAAGAGCATCTGGTGAGTCTGCATGGTTATTGTTAGGATTACCAGGAGCTGCAATTGCAGTTGGATATGGTGAAATTTGGGCTGTTATCGGAATTATTAGTGGTATTATTCTTTCTTGGTTTCTTATAGCAGAGCGATTAAGAGCAGAAACAGAAAAATATGAAGCGCTTACTATCCCTGATTATTTACAGAAAAAATTCAATGATACTTCAGGAATTATTAAGACATACTCTTCAGTAATTATTGCTGTTTTCTTTACATTTTATGTTTCAGCGCAATTTCATGGTTCTGGAAAAATTTTAAATACTATTTTTGATATTGAACCTCTCTATGGCATTTCTTTAAGTGCAGTAGTAATTATAGTATATACAATTATGGGAGGTTTATTAGCAGTTGCTTGGACAGACCTTGTTCAAGGAATATTGATGATTGGCACATTAGTGATTCTTCCTATTGTTGGCTTAATTGAGCTATCATCTTTTGATTTGCCTATAAAAGAATTAATAATGAGTGTAGATCCCCAAAAAAGCGCACTAGTGCCTTCTGGATTAACTGCTTTTGCTACATTTTCAGTAATTGTAGGAGGCTTGAGTTGGGGATTAGGTTATTTTGGACAGCCACATCTTTTGATTCGATATATGGCTATTAGGTCTGTTGAAGAAGTGAAACAAGCACGTATTATAGCTGCATTATGGGCTATCCCTGGCATTTCAGGAGCTTTTTTGATTGGTGTGGTAGGCATGGGATATTTTGGAGAAGATTTCTTTTTAGATAAAGATGTAGAAAATGTTATGCCTATGCTTGCAGAAGCGTTATTACCTGCATGGTTAGCCGGATTACTCATATCAGGAGCAGTTGCTGCAATGATGTCTACTGCAGACTCTCAATTATTAGTTTCAACATCTGCTATTGGTGAAGATTTAGGAGTTCAGGTTTCAAAAAAAGATGACAAACTGTTAAACAGTAGAATCATCACAATTCTTTTAGGAATTTTTGCTTATTTAGTTGCAATGTATTCTGAATGGAGCGGTAAAACTATATTTAGTATTGTTAGTTTTGCTTGGAGCGGACTTGGTTCTTCTTTTGGTCCTGCGCTCTTGCTTGCGCTATGGTGGAAGGGCATTACAAGAAAAGGTGTAATTGCAGGTTTATTTACTGGATCTATTATAACAATCATTTGGGGAAGTAGTCCTTATTTGAAGGATATTATTACAGAACGTTTCATTAGTTTTGCGCTTGCTTTTCTTGCTATTATTATTGTGAGTAAATACACAAAAGTAAATATAGAAGATAAAAATAATTCTGAAGCTTCAGTTCTACAATCAGGTAGTTATGGTGTAGTGGTTAACGAGTCTGAAAAGTAATAGAATATGATTAAAGCAATACAAGCAATACAAAGTATTAAAAAAAATCCAGACTCTAATTTTTTATTAGTTGGTGACAATGATTTTCTTTATATCTATATCAAAAATTTGATTAAAGAAAATAATACTGATTCTTTGGAATCTATCACATTTGATTGTTCTGATAAGGCTAGCGTCCAAGACGATATTTTGAATAGCCTAAGTGCAATTGATCTTTTTCAGTCAAAAAAAATCATAATCATCAAAAACATTAATAAAGTAAGTAAAAAAAATAAAGATCTATTCATCAATGCTTTATCAAACAATGAGAATTCTAATATTATTATATGCACTGATAATTCTTTTCTTGGTTTTGATTATAAATCAAAGAAAAATTTTATTAAAAGTCAGTTTGTTAATGATATTACACCCTTTTTCCATGTAATTGATATCAGTGTTCCGTTTGAAAGCGAAATGAATAAATGGATTAAAGTTTTTTCAAGTGATTTTGATTTTCCAATAAGTAATAACATTGCTAATAACTTGATTGAAATATTTGGCAATAATTTTTCAGCAATTTATAATGAAATCTCAAAATTAAGTGTTCTTGCTGACAGCGTAGAAGATGTAAATCAAGATTGGTTAGATAGTTTTTATGATTGGAAAAAGAATAAACAGCTCTGGGAATTAAATTATGCTATTTGCGATAAAGATGTTGATAAAGTAATGTCATCGGGAATATCAATTCTGAACCAATTTGGTCTCTTGTATGTTTTGAATTCATTTTTTACAATTTTTGAAGCATTATTTTTTACTAAAATAAACAATGGAACAATAACCGACTTTAGTCGTAACAATTTAAGAGGGAAAATTATTACTAAGATTCCTTCTTCTTCAGAGAAATATACTCTTGAAGAAATTGAAAGAGGTATTAATTTATTAGCCGGTTTAGATAAAAAGATTAAAACGAGAAATATTATTAATGAGTCAGAATTTACAAACCTTGTCACACAAATCTACAGATATGAATGAAGAATTTAAATTGACTGATGAACAATTAATTGAACGATTTCAGAATGGTGATCGTCACGCTTACGATGAATTAGTAAAACGATATAAAGATCCTTTATATAATTTTGTATTTCGATATTTAAATAATCAATTTGCTGCAGAAGATATTGTTCAAGAAACAATGATTAAGCTATTCACTCATAAACATTATTATAAACCTGTTGCAAAATTTTCTACATGGATATACACCATTGCTAAAAATCTAGCATTGACAGAAATAAGAAAAAATAAACGAAGAAAAACTGAATCAATGTGGAATGACCAAGGACAGCCTATTGATGTTCCAAGCAATGAAGATTCTTTAGAAAAAAAGGTTCAAAATGAACTAGCAGTAGAAGAATTAAATAAATGTTTAGACGAGATTCCCGAAAATTTTCGTATTGCAGTAGTTTTAAGAGATTTTCAGGAACTTTCTTATCAAGAAATAAGTAAGATACTAGAAATACCAGTTGGTACAATCAAATCTAGAATTAATAGAGGCAGAATTCAACTGGCTGAAAAATTGAAACACTTTAAGGAGTAGAAATGGATTATAATAAGTTTGAAGATAGAATCTCAAGTTGGATTGAGGGAGATCTTGATTTAAAAGATCGTAAAGAATTTGAAGCTTTTTTAGCTGAGAACCCTGAATATCAATCAAAGGTGGATGAGGTGCGTAATATTATCTCAAGAATGAGAGAATCTGATTCCTTGAAGCTTTCAGAAGAATTTGATAAAAAGCTAGCTGAAAAAATAGATAGTCTTAATGTTGGTGTAACTGATAAAAAATCAAATGATATTTTTGGTTTTTCTCGTCAAAATTTTGCATATCTTACTTTATCTTTAGGTGCAATTTTGTTTCTTATTTTTCAATTTCCTGCAAATTCATTTGATGAAAATATCATTAATAATTCTCGTCTAATATCAGAAGAAAATCCTAAAACCGTACCAGTAGATAGTGATTCTTTAGATTCAGAAGATAAAGAAAATAATAATTATAATATTAATGGGACCTTTGTTAACGATAAAAAGTAGCATTCGTTAAGATTTTTTATAGTTATATAATCCTGTCTAATTAAATTCAAAACGTATGTAATTTGTTGCATGATGTTTAAAAAATATATAACTATAACATGTTTATTCTTTATTTGGTCCTGCGGTACGCAGACTAGCCAAATTGATATATCTTCCTTACCTAATAATAATGAAGAGAAAAAAGAAGATTTATCAAATCAATCTATAGATGATTCCCAAGGAATTCAGTTTTTTATGGATGGATTGATGTTCATGGAACAGGGAGACTATTCAAGAGCAATTATTGAGTTTCAAGATGCAATTGAAATGGGGTCATTATCTGGAGAGATTTACTATTCAATCTCTGAATGTTATTGGATGATTCAAAAATACGATAAAAGTATTCAGTATGGATTACTAGCAATCGATTATGACGACAATAATAGAGATTATAGTATTTCATTAGGGAAAAAATATATTGCGCTTAATGAATTAGAAAAAGCATTAGATATGTTCATTGCAGTTGCAGAAGAATATGAAGATAATGCAGACGTTTTATTCATTATTGGTGATTTAAAAGCGGAATTAAATGACGTTGATTCAGCGTTAGTATACTATCAACAAGCTTATAACAAAGATAGCTCATTGATTCTTGCTCTAGAGGTAGCAGCAGAATTATCATTAAGATCTAACCATCGTTATTCAAAGACAATATTAAAGAAACTTTTACTTGCAGATCCATCTAATCCAAAGTATTTACAATTATTTATTGAAGCGCTTCCACAAGCTAATAATCTTGATGATATTGAAGAACTTGTTAACAATGAAGATATAAGAAGTAATCCATTTATTAATAATTTGTATAACCAGTTAGGTTATGAGTATTTAATGAATGGTTCAGTTGATAAAGCTGAATCATATTTTCAAAAATCCTTGTTAGTAAATGATAATGATAGATTTGCTTTATATTATCTTTCAAATATTTATAGAGATCTAGAAAAATATGATGAATCAATTGTAGTAGCAGAAAAACATATTGCTCTTTATCCAAAAGAAAGGGAAGGATATATCAATAAAATAATTTCTTTGCTTACTTTAAAAGATTATGAAAGTGCGATTGAAGTGTCGATAGAGTCTTTGAATATTTTTCCTAATGATTTTGATATAAATTATTTTTTAGGTATCGCTTATTATTCAACAGAAAAATTTATAGAAGCAGAATCATACTATGCAAAATCTCTTAAGATAGATAATGATTCTATTCCCGCTATGCATGGTTTAGCTATGGCGTATGATAAGAATAAAAAATGGGAAAAATCAGATCAATTATATATTGATTTGATTGCAAGGAATACTAAAGATGCACAAGCTTACAATAATTATGCTTACAGTCTAGTTGAGCGTAATGAAGAAATTGATTATGCGCTTACTTTAGCTGAGAAAGCAATTCAATTGAGTCCAAAAACATCTCCTTATCTTGACACTATTGGATGGATATACTTTAAATTAGGCAATCTTGAAAAAGCAAAAGAATTTATAGCAGAATCAATTGTTTATGATGACTCAAGTGCCGTTGTTTTAGAACATTATGGAGATGTTCTTATTGCATTGGAAGAAAAAGATGAAGCACTAATATTTTATAAGAAAGCACTTGAATTAGATCAAGACAATAGTGCATTATCAGAGAAGATATCTTCATATGAAAATCAATAAAAAACTGTTTATAAAATTCACAATATTATTCGTATTGATTAATTGCAGTTCTAATAACCAATTTCTTGAAATAGACTATTCAAAAAATGCAAATCTTGTAACTATGGAGCAAAAATTCTATAAAAGTTCTGGTTCAGGAAAACTGATTGCAAAAGGAAAGAATAATTTTGTTTCTTATTTTGATTTTATATCTACAGAAAGTTCATCATCAATCATATTTAGAGATTTCTTAAGAAGGAAACAATTTCTTGTAGAGATTGTTGACCAAAATATACGCTATCATGATATGAAAAATAGAAAAGATATTGATATAGAAAGTTTTAATAATTTTTTTCCTATAGCAACAAGTATGGATGCAGATACATACAAAAAATTGATGTGGGGCATCCCAGATGTTTTTAGTGAAATGGATTTAAGCACAAAAAAAGAATTTTCAGTTTCAACTAAGCTTATTTCAGTTGATAATAGGAATTTAATTAACGAATTGATATTTTCTTTTAATAATAATAAACAAGAGTATAAATTACTTTTTTTAGATAGGAAATTTTTAGATAAAGAATAGTCTGATATGAATCTTTCAATTATAGTCCCTCTTTATAATGAATCTGAATCAATACTTCATTTTATTGACGAGTTATCAGCTTTGTATAACAATAGCTCTGATACGGAAGTTATTTTTGTTAATGATGGATCTACTGATAATACATTATCCATACTTAAATCAAATATGAATAGCCTACCAAACTCTAGAATTATTAATCTTTATAGAAATTATGGAAAGTCAATTGCTTTACAAGCAGGTTTTGATGTAGCGCAAGGATCAATTATTGCAATGATTGATGGAGATTTGCAAGATAATCCAAAAGAGATTAAAAGTCTTATAGATCATTTAAACAAGGGACATGATCTTGTCTCAGGATGGAAGAAGAACAGAAAAGATCCATTTGAGAAAAAAATTGCATCTTCCATATTCAATTTTTTTGTGAGATTATTTAGCGGTTTAAAGATTCATGATTCAAATTGCGGTATCAAAGTTCTTCGAAAAGAAGTTGTTACTACACTCAATTTGTATGGTGGTCGCCATCGATATATTCCTCTCTTAGCTCATCAGAAAAATTTTTCTGTTTCTGAATTAGCGGTTGATCACAGAGAAAGGAAGTTTGGAATATCGAAATATGGTACAAAACGTTATTCTGAAGGATTTTTTGATTTCCTAACGATTCTATTTCTTGGAAAATATATGGATAGACCTCTACATTTTTTCGGAGCAATTGGTTTGTTGTTTTCTTTATTAGGAGTTATAGTTGAATCTTATATTTTATATTTAAAATATTTTCTTTTTGAACCATTTCAACAGCATATTGCTTTGTTAATCTTTGGCGCTATTTTAATTATTGTTGGACTTCAACTTTTTACTTTTGGTTTATTAGGGGAGTTAATTGTCAATAAAGAGCAAAAAATTAAGAATTACATTAAAGAAATAATTGAGTAGACCAATTGAAGATTCTTACCATCGGTCCATTTCCACCATTAAGAGGTGGTATTTCTGATTTTCATTACTCTCTTTTTAACGAATTTTCAAAAAATCATGATGTTAGCGTATTAAGTTTTAAAAAACTTTATCCTTCTATTCTATTCCCTGGAAAAAATCAATACCATGATAAGAATATTGATAGTGATAGTATTTACAAAATTTTAAATCCGATAAATATATTTTCTTGGTTTCGTGCTAAAAAGATAATAAATAATATTAATCCAGATAGAATTATCATTTCTTATTGGCATTTTTTCTTTATTCCATTGTATATATACATATTAAAGAATGCAAAAAATGTTAAACGATATGTTTTATTTCATAATGTTTTGTCGCATCAAAGGAAATCTTATGAGATTTATCTATTAAGATTGTTGCTAAAATATATTGATTGTTGTGTAGTTATGAACGATTCTGCAAAAAAACAAATAAATGAAATTGATAATAACAAAAAGATTATTAAAACATTTCATCCTTTATATGTACTCGATAACAATGCACATACAAAAGAGAGCGCTAGAAAAGAATTAGGCATAGTAGACAGTAAAGTAATTTTATTTTTTGGATTAATTCGTCCATACAAAGGTCTTGATAATTTGATTAAAGCAGTAAAGCATTTAAATGGATCTTTATCTGATTTTAAAGTAGTTATAGCCGGTGAAAATTATGAATCAATGTCAAAATATTATAATCTGATTAATAAACTCAATTTGGAAGAAAAATTTATGTTCGACTTAAAGTTTATAGATGAAGATAATACTGCTAAGTATTTTATAGCTTCCGATATTGTTGTTATGCCTTATAAACATGGTTCACAAAGCGGAGTGCTATCACTTGCTTATAATTTTAATCGACCTGTAATTGTAACAAATGTTGGTGGCTTAAGTGAATATATTGTTAATGGTAAGACTGGCTTTGTTGTTAGCGATGAAAAAGAATTATCTAATAAGATAGGTCATTTTTTTAAAGAAAATATGTTTGAAGAGATGACTTATTTTATTCGTGATTATAAAAAACAATTTTCTTGGAAAGAATTTGAAAGAAAAGTAAATGAATGATCAAGCATATCCAAAAGTTCACATTATTGTTCTTAATTGGAATGGTAAAGATGTTATAGAACAATGTTTATCGTCCTTGAAAAGGGTTGATTATCCAAATTATGAAATCTTAGTAGTTGATAATAATTCTTCTGATGATTCTGTCAACTTTTTAAAATTTTCTTAGATTTGATGAAGATGATTTCTTTATTTTCATAAATAATGACACAATTGTTAGTAGAGATTTTATTAATCATTTAATTGATCCTTTTTTAGAGAATTCTGATTGTATCATTTCAGTTCCGAAAATTTTATTCTCAAGAGATACGAATATGGTATGGTATGCTGGGGGAGTAATTGATTTATGGAAAGGAATTATCAATCATATTGGAATAAGAGATTTTGATAGCCCAAAATATTCTTTTCCAATGGAAACAATGTATGCAACTGGATGTTGTATGTGTATTAAGGCTTCTGATTTTGAACAATTTAATCGTTTTGATGAATCTTTTTCTATATACTGTGAAGATGTTGATCTGAGTATCAGAACAAGAGTTGGTAATAATAAAATTCTCTATGCTCCAAAATCAGTTATTCTTCATAGAATTTCCCATTCGTTAGGCGAGAATTCTTTTCAGAAGATAAAAATGAAGTTATTTTCCCAAATGAAATTATTTTGGAAACATGCATCGGGTTTACAGTTATTTACCATAACCTTCTATTGGATATTTTTTTATTTACCAGGTGGTCTCTTAAAGTGGATATATTTTAAATTAAGATAATTATGAGTAATAATCTTATAGGAAGAAAAGTAGCTAAAGAGGCATCTATATCATTTGGTGGCATGGGAATGGGATCATTGTTTCGTTATTTATTCTCAATAATGATGGCTAGATGGCTTGGTCCTCAAATGTTGGGTATTTATTCTCTTGGTAATGCCATCACTAGGATTGGTGAAATTTTTGGTATTATGGGTCTTGATAATGGTGTGCTTCGCTATGTTAGTAGAGAAAAAGAAAAAAATGATAATGTTAGAAATAGCATTTATTCATCTATTAAGATGGGATTTATATCCAGTATTTTTATTGGATTGTTACTTTATTTTTCTTCTGATTGGATTGTCCTGAATTTATTCAATGAAGATGAGTTTTTATCCACTGTTATCAAAGTTTATGCCCTGACATTGCCTTTTACAGTCACAACATTGATTGCTTCTTTTGCTACACAAGGATTTAAGATATTAAAGTATAAAGTTTTTGTTAATCAGATTATTAATCCATTTACATTATTGCTTACTATGATACTTTCTTATTTATTTTTTGGTGTTAATGTTGCGATTTTAGCCCCTACAGTTGTTTCTGCTGTTATTGGATTCTTTTTAATATTGCATTATCTCAATAGTTTTGTTGATGTAAGTGTTAGCAAAGTTTTGAATGCAAAATTTGATAACAAAATCTTAAGATTTTCTCTTCCTTTGATGTTTGTGTCTGCCATTGGCATTATTATGCATTGGACAGATATCATTATGCTTGGAATTTTAAAGGATGCTAAGGATGTTGGTCTATATCATCCTGTCGAACGTACAGCTGGGTTAATAAGAATGATCTTATTTGCCTTCGCAAGTATTTTTGCACCACTTTTTTCGCAATATTTTCATGAAAAGAACCAAACAAAAATGCTAGAAGTGTTTCAGTTATCTACAAAATGGATTCTATTAACAAGTTTACCTTTATTTATATTTTTAATTTTGTTTTCAAATACAATATTGATGCTTTTTGGATCGGAATTTGGTAACAATTCACTTGCTTTACCAATATTGACAGTCGGAATTATGATTCAAGCTGTTTTTGGGTTAGGATCTCCATCGCTTACAATGAGCGGATTTCAAAAATATAATCTTATCAATGCTTTAGTGGCACTTTTTACAAACATTTTCTTAAATATAATGCTGATTCCACAGTTTGGTATTGCCGGAGCAGCAATGGGAACAACTATTGCTCTTTTCTTGATTAGCCTGTTAAGATTTTTTGAAAATTATTACTTATTGGGAATGAATTTGTTATCAACCAAGCTGTTGAAACCAATTCTTGCTGGATTGTCAACAGGGATGATTGTCTATTTGGTAAAACCATATATCTTTGAATCAGGTTATTTTGATTATCATTCCTCTATATTGTATCTCGTAATTTATCTTTTGTTTGGAGCAATCTTTATCCTGTTAATCTATATGGTATTAATATGGATATTGAGATTAGATGATGAAGATAAAGATATAGTGCAAGTCATTACTAACAAGCTATTGAATAAATAATGAAGAAATATCTTTTACTATTCTTTTATTTCTTAGCAGTGGCAATTTTATTTTATCCTGTCATTTTCCAGAATAATACCTTTGGTTCTGGAGATACACTTAATCCATATGCTATTAATCATATTTTAGATATATATAAAGACAAAATAGGGCAGTGGCCTTTATGGCAGCCTTGGATTTTTTCTGGAATGCCAACGGTTGAGGCTTTTACCTACATTAATCAGCTATATATTCCTACTGCTATACTAACTTGGTTAGGATTTTCTGATAATGGCATCCAATTTCTTCATCTGATTTTTTCTGCAATGGGTATGTATCTATTAATGAATCAATTTAAAATGAATTCGTTGATATCTTTTTCAATTAGTCTATTATGGATGCTAAATCCGTTTTTAATCACTATGATTGTCTTTGGGCATGGCAGTCAAATGATGACTGCAGCTTATATTCCTTGGATTCTTTATGCCATCAACAATTTATCTCGTGATACATCCTTAAGAAATGCATTGGTTCTTGCGTTATTAATTGGTTTACAGCTCCAAAGAGGTCATGTTCAGATAGCTTATTATTCTTGGATGTTATTTGGCGCTTATTTTTTATACCATGATTGTTATTATATCAAAAATAAGGTCATAAACTATAAGTATATCATTTCATTTCTTGTTGCTTGCATAATTGGTTTTCTTTTATCCTCGCATATATACTATCCATCGCTAGAATACACATCTGAATCAATTAGATCTGGTGGAATGTTAGGTTATGACTATGCAACCAATTGGTCAATGCATCCTAAAGAGTTAATCACCTATCTTTTTCCTTATTATTATGGATTTGGAGGAGAAAATTATTCTGGATTTATGCCATTTACTGATTATCCAAATTATGTTGGATTTTTTGTACTATTATTTGCGGCATTATCTTTTTTAAATCTTGATAGTCGAAGAATATTCTTTGGGTCAATATTAGTTTTATCTATCCTGCTTTCATTTGGAAAGTATTTTAGTATTATTTTTGACCTGTTCTATAATTTTTTCCCATTCTTTGACAAATTCCGTGTTCCAAGCATGATTTTGATTCTAAGCAACTTCTGTCTCTATATATTAGCAGGATTTGGTTTGGTAGATATGGTAGAACGATTGAAATTAAAAGATATTAAGGCCAAATATATTATTCTTACATTTTTAGCTATTTCTGTTTTAGATATTTATAGAATTAATACTAATATTATCAATCCTGATAAGAATTCAGGTCAAAAATCACAATTAATTTCTAATAAAAATTTTGATTCTTTTTTTGTTGAAGATGAATTGATTAATTTTTTAAAAAATGATTCCGATTTATACAGAGTATATCCTTTTGGTCGTCTTTTTCAAGATCCAAAACTAAAATTTTATGGAATCCAATCTGTAGGAGGCTATCATCCTGCAAAGTTTAGGCATTACAATGATTTATTAACCAGTTCTGATAATCTATCTTATTTTCCATTTTTACAATTTTTAAATGTCAGATATATACTAAGTCCAAATGAATTCAAAGATTCTAATCAATTCAAATTAGTAAATACTATTCCTTATAGATCTGTTATGGGCAATATAGATTTAAAAATTTATAAAATTAGAAATAATCTTGATAGAGCTTGGTTTGTTAATAAGGTTGTTAAAGAAGATTTATATGAATATTTAAAAAATAATCCATTTTATCCAGAAGACACTGCTATTGTAAAAGAATTGGATTCACAGCAATTTACAAAAGGAAAGGTTCTGAATATTGATTGGGATATTCATCAATTAACTATTGATGTTGAAACAACTGATAAATCATTTTTAGTGGTAAGTGAAATTTATTATCCACAGAGATGGAAGCTTACTGTTAACAATCAACCATCTAAAACTTTTCAAGTGAATGAAGTTTTAAGAGGAGTAATGGTTGATGCTGGTAAGCATACAATTGAATTCAAATATGAATCAAAAAGTTTCAAATATTTAAGATTTTTATCTAATGCTATAATTATACTATCGCTTTTCGTTTTTGCCGCACCATTTGCAATGCGCTTGTTAAAAGGAAATACCTAAACTAACTTTGCTCTATGTTTATAAATAAACCTATAATTCAAGAATCTCAGACAACTTTTGTTGATGCGCTATTGGCACAGCTACCATTTTTCTTGATATTCTTCATTATTTGGTATTTTATGTTAAGACCAAATATGAAAAAACAGGAAGAAGTGAAACAAATGCAATCTAACCTTAAAAAAGGCGATAGGGTTGTGACCATTGGTGGTATCCATGGGAAGGTTATTGAAGTCAAAGCAGACAAGGTAGTCTTAAAAGTTTCAAATAATAGTGAAATTACTGTAGATAACACAGCTATCAATCGATTAAATAAATCAAAAAAGAAAGATTCAGATGCCAGTTAGAAAAGTAGTGACCTATGGACATCCTGTTTTAAAAAAAGTGTCTTCAGATATAACGGATTTTTCAGATATTCAATCATTCGTTCAAGATTTGTTTGATACAATGTATGAATTTGATGGAATAGGGTTAGCAGCAAATCAACTTGGTGTAGACAAAAGAATATTTGTGGTTGATATATCACATATGGAAGAGTCAGATGCTGATTCAGATAAACCATTAGTATTTATTAACGGTAGAATTGAAAATCCTTCAGGATCTTGTGTTGATTCAGAAGGGTGTTTATCTTTGCCTGGAATAAGAATTAATGTTGAAAGGTATGAATCAATCCAATATTCATATTTAGATGAAAATTTGAATAAATGTTCAAAAGTTTTTTCTGGTCTTTTAGCAAGAGTCATCCAACATGAAAATGATCATTTAGACGGAAAGATAATTACTGATTATGCTACCCCATCTGACTTGCTTGAATATAAGAGCCACCTTGAAACAATGAGGTTAGAAAACAGTTAATAATTTTATGAGAATAGTTTTTTTCGGGAATACAGAATTTTCAAATCCTACACTTAAAAAGTGCAATTCTTCTTATGATGTTATATCTGTTGTGACAAATCATTCGAAACAGATGGGAAGAGGAAGAAAATTTCTAGAAACTCCTGTTAAAAGTTTGGCTGACAAATTAAAGCTGAATGTTATAGAGATTGATAATCTAAATGATGAAAACTTTATTAATCAGTTAAAATCTTTATCTCCTGATTTATTTGTAGTAGTTGCATACAAGGTCTTACCACAAACCCTTCTTGATATTCCTAGATTAGGATCTATTAATCTACACTCTTCTTTATTGCCAAAATATCGTGGTGCAGCACCAATTCAGCATTCAATTATGAATGGGGATGAGGTTACTGGTGTTTCCACATTTATTATTGAACCAAAGGTTGATACTGGAAATATATTATTGCAAAAGGAGTGCAAGATTAATGAAGATGATAACTATGGCACTTTATCATCAAAATTAAGCACTATAGGAGCTGAACTCCTTATTGAGTCTATTAATAAATATAATGATGGAAGTATTACGCCAGTTTTACAAGATAATAAATTAGCCACTCTTGCTCCAAAAATTAAAAAAGAAGATTATATCATTGATTGGAATCAAGATGCATCTATAGTTAACAACAAGATTAGAGCATTTAGTCCTTATCCTGGAGCATATACTTTGGTTGATAATAAGAGGCTTAAAATTTTTAAATCGGAATTAAATAAGGGAATAGATTATAAGGAAACAGGAAAAATAATTAATTTATCTAAAGAATATTTCGAGGTCACATGTTCTCATGGGTCTTTAAAGGTGTATGAGATTCAGATTGAAGGAAAGAAAAGAATGTCCTCAAAAGATTTTATAATGGGATTTCAAAAATTAGAAGGAGTATTCCTTGGTTAAAATAGCAAGAGAAGTTGGAATTTTTGTCGCTACTGGACTATTATTGATATTGCTTTTCAATTATTTAATAATGCCGCTTTATATAAATGAAAAAAATACTGTTTTCACTCCAAATTTAGAAGGTCTTGATATTGATACTGCACAATCTCTTTCGAAATCAGAAGGAATAGAAGCTGTTGTTGTGGATACTATTTTTACTAATGATATTAATCCAGATATTATTCTTGAACAATTCCCTGCAGCAGGAAAGGAAGTCAAGTCAGGTAGAGCTATTAGACTCAAAATTACTTCTCTTAATAAAAAAGTTATTGTTCCTGATTTATTAGGTAAAACTTTAAGAGCTTCTGAAATTGAACTTAATCAAATTGGAATAGAAGTTGATTCAGTTTATTATTCTTTTAATCCAAACTATCCAAAAGGAATTATATCATGGCAATCTCCTGCTCCGTTAGACAGTATAAGAAAAGGTTTTGGAGTAAGGCTAGAAGTGAGTAGAGGATTGGCTCCTAATGATTTTGTTCCTGTTCCAAATTTAATTGGATTATTCTATAATGAAGCATTAGAAAAGATTGAGAGTTCAAACCTTAAGAAAGGTTCTACTAAATTTGTTGATTATGAAAAATCAGTTCCTAATATTATTTTGAATCAAAGCCCAAAAGAGGGAACAAAAATATCTCAAAACAGCAAAATCAATTTGGTAATTAGTAAATGATGCATTTTCGCAACACAAAACTTATTTTATTGATAATTTTCATTTTTATATCCTGTTCAAATGAAGAAGAAAATAATATTTTTGATGAATCTTCTTTTTCTTATGACATGGACTTTAATAATTATGATATAATGAATAGCGATTCACTTTCCTATCAGCTGTCGATAGATATCTTAGATCCAAAAATTCAGACTATTGATATGTCTATACATAATGATTCAGAAATTTATGAGAAATTTTCAATTATTAATCTTGATTCTACTCAGATTTTCAATGGAAAAATTTCTTTAATGAATAATAAGTCTTTTTCTGTATCTTTTTCTAATAATAGAAATGGTATTGTAGCTTTTGACTACAAAATTCCTGAAAAAAGAAATATAAACACTACTTTATTTTTTAATAACGAATCTAGCTTTAAAAAACATTCATTTTTATTTGAGAAAGATTTTATTACAACTGATAGCTTTATATATGATGAATTTAAGAGATATAGTTTTTCGGATAGAGAGGTTATTGTTTTGTATGATATTGACAACTTGTCCAATCAATCAGTTGTGGATATACAGAGATTTTTATTAAATGGTGGATTTCTTGTGGTTTTTCTTTCCCAAAATTTTGAAAAGAATAAAGATTTAATATATAGTTTAGGATATCCAGAAGTAAAAGCTATTCGAGGTTCTGCTCGTAATCAATTTTTTCCTATCGAAAATATAAATTTTGTAAGTAAAGATTTCTCAGATGCTAATAGTCTATTTAATCAGTCAAAGATTTATCGATATATTGAATTAAGTCAGAATGAAAGGCAATACTCTAGTATTTCCTTTTCTAACAACGATCCATTATTGGTGGAGAAAAAAATCCTAGATGGAAAAGCATTCTTCATAACAACTAAATTAGATAAAAGTTGGTCTAATAATGATTTCCAATCAGCTCTTTCAGACATTATAGATAGAATATTCTTTCAGAAAATAATTTCGAATGCATACTAAAAAAGAAAAGGCTTTATTAGTAGCTCCAAGAATTTGGAATAGTGATAAGAACTATAATTATAGCATAGAAGAACTTTCTTTATTGGTTGACACTCTTGGATTGGAAGTTTGTGATACAATTATTCAAAATATTAAAAAGATTAATTCAGCTTACTTTGTTGGATCTGGAAAAGCAAAACAGATTGTAGAGCAAGCAAAGTTATTGAATGCAGATTATATAATCTTTGATGAAGATTTAAGTCCAGTACAAACAAAAAACTTTCAAAAATTAAATAAAGATTTACGATTTATAGATCGAAGCGGTGTCATTTTAGAAATATTTTATAATAATGCAAAATCTAAAGAATCAAAAACTCAAGTCGAATTAGCTAGACTAGAATATCAACTACCAAGACTTACAAGAATGTGGACGCACCTTGAAAGACAGATGGGAGGTTTTGGTACAAGGGCTGGAGCTGGAGAAACACAAATTGAAGTAGATAGAAGAATCTTAAGAAAAAGAATATCACTTTTAAGAAAAAAACTTAAAAGCATTGATTCTGAAAGAAGAGTGCAAAGCAAAAAAAGAAAGAATTTCTTTCGCACTTCATTGGTAGGGTACACTAATGTTGGGAAATCTTCTTTGATGAAATGTTTAACAAAGAGCAATGTATTAATTAGAAATCAATTATTTGCAACATTAGATACAACTGTTAGACGTTTTTTTATAAGTGAATCAAATTATGTTCTTTTAAGTGATACAGTTGGGTTTATTAGAAATCTACCAAATAATTTGATAGCCAGTTTTAAGTCTACATTGCAAGAAGTAGTAGACTCTAATCTATTATTAATAGTTTTAGATGCAAATTCTAATGATTTATATAATGAGATTAATACAATACAAAGCGTATTAACAGAGATTGGTGCAGAAAAGATTCCTCATCAATATATTTTTAATAAAATTGATTTAATTGATGATGACAAGATCAAATATCTAAAGAATTCTTTTCCTGATGCTATTATGGTTTCTGCAACAAGATCATTGCAGTTGTCCAATATAAAGAAGTTAATTAAACAGAATTATGAAGAATGGTCTAGTTCTCTAAAGAATCCATCGCGCATGCAATCGTAGCATCACCTGTAACATTTGTTGTAGTACGTATCATATCTAATATTCTATCAACTCCAAGAATTAATGCTATTCCTTCACTTGGAACATTAATTGCTTCCAAAATGATAACTAACATAATAATTCCAGCTCCAGGGACAGCAGCTGTCCCAATCGATGCTAGTACAGCAGTAGCTACAATTGTGAATTGATCTGCAAATGTAAGATCCATTCCAACAGCTTGTGCAATAAATACTGCTGCTACTCCTTGATATAGAGCTGTCCCATCCATATTGATAGTTGCTCCTAATGGTAAAACAAATGAAGATATTTCTTCAGAAACACCAAGATCTTTTTCACATCGTTTCATTGTTACTGGCAGAGTTGCTCCACTTGAACTTGTAGAGAAAGCAACAAGTTGCACTGGACCAATAGATTTAAAGAAATGTTTAAGGCTAATATTTGTAAAAAATTTAAGAATAGATATATAAGTAAGGCTCATATGCATAAATAGTCCAGCAATAACCACTCCCATATAAAATAGTAAAGCCGACAAAATGCTACTTATTTGAGATATATCCCCAGAAACAGAGCTAATAGTTTTAGCTATTAATGCAAATACACCATAAGGTGCAAAATACATTATCATTTCTACAAGCTTTATAATTAATTGATTAATTCCTTCAAGAAAATCCAAAACAGGTTTTGAAAATTTTCGATCAATTCCAATCAAAGAAATTCCAAAAATGATTGATATAAATACGACTTGAAGCATATTACTATTATTGGAAGCAGCAGAAAAGATATTACTTGGAACCATATCCACAAGAGGCTGTAAAGGTCCCCTATTTTTTTGCACTGAATTTGCAGCATTTTTCTTATCTGCAGCTTTTTCTATGTATTCATTGCTTAAAGTTTCTTGATAGCTGTCAGGAATTGCGGATCCTGGTTCAAGAAGATTAACTAAGATTAAACCTATACTTACTGCAACAGCTGTAGTACCAATGTATAATAGAATTGTTTTCATGCCGATACGTGAAAGTTTTCTTGTATCTGAAAGAGAAGCCACGCCTGTTATAAGAGATGATACTACTAATGGTACCGCTATTAGTTTTAAAAGATTTAAAAAAATAGTTCCAAAAGGCGCAATATAATCCTGTGTAAAATTAGACCATCCATTTATTGCGCTTGCTATACCAAAAATGGTACCAAGAATTAAACCTATTATTATTTTCCAGTGTAATTGCATTAATTAAGAATAATATATGTATTATGATTAAATTATTTCAATGATTTATTATGTAATTATCGGAATCTATCTAATTGGATTGCTTTTAATTGGTTTTAGCAAGTCAGATTCAATTAAAAATCAGGAAGACTTTTCTGTTGCAGGTAGATCTTTATCTCCTTGGATTCTTGTTGGCACTATGGCTGCAACATGGATGGGGACAGGATCTGTTCTTGGAAATGCAGGCAAAACTTTTGAAATAGGTGCAGCAGGTTTTCTTTTGCCTATAGGTGGAATGCTAGGAGTATTGGCATTGATAAAAATAGCTGGGAAAGCAAGAGCTTCAGAAAAATTAACAGTACCAGAAATTATTGGTTCACGATTTGGTGATACAGCAATGATATTGTCCGTTATTGCACTGCTTGCGGCTTATTTGGTAATTGTAAGTTATCAGTTTAATGCTGGGGGTGCAGTAATATACACGATATTTCATGATAATTTGGGGACAGGGTTAACTTTAGACCAATCAACTATAATAGCAGCCCTGTTTATTGTTGCTTACACTGTTTTAGCAGGATTATTAAGTGTTGCCTATACAGATGTTGCAAATGGAATACTGATGATTACATGTTTTGTTATTGCTCTACCAATTCTTTTCTTTCAGGCAGGAGGATTTGATGGTATGTCTGCTAGTTTTACAGCTAAAGGCATGACAGATAATATGTCTATGTTTGGAGTATTATCATTTCGAGAAGTTATAAACTTTACTTTACCATCTTTTTTATTGATTCTTGGTGATGCAAATATGTATCAAAGATTTTTTGCAAGCGATTCAGTTCAATCTGCAAAAAAAGCAACATATCTATTATTTTTTGCGGTTGTTATTTTAGAATCTTTAATAATTGCCAATGCTTGGATTAGTTCTAGCATGATTACAGATATAGAAAAAGAATCACATGTATTAATCTATGCAGCTTATAATTTTTTGCCTCCATTCATTGGAGCATTAATGCTTGCAACGATCATAGGTATTATTGTTTCTACTGCTGATTCATTTCTTCTTGTTCCAACCACTATTCTAATTAATGATATTTACCTAAAATATTCAAATCGTAAGTATTCTGATAAGACAATCGTAACGCTGAGCAGATTATTAGTATTATTATTAGGATTTTTCTCATATTGGGTATCAAGAATGTTTGCTGCAGATACAACAATCTTTGAAAAAGCATTATATGCATTCACAATTTATGGGACAGCAATCACTCCAACATTATTGGCAGCATTTTTCTGGAATAAAGCAACAAAGTATGGTGCTATATGTTCAATTTTGTCAGGAATAGTTGCAACTGTTTATTTTGGAAACCAATGGAGTCTTGATGAAGCTGTTATTCCAGCTCTTGCCATTTCTTCTCTTGCATTGATATTAATAAGTCTTTTAAATAAATCTTCTGACTAGATTGTGATTTCTACTGGAGGACTATATACAGATGGTTCTTTTAATTCATTTTCAAGAGATCTTCTATAATACTCAAATGGTTTGCCAGTTCCTTGCCAATCTTTGACATGGTTAATGATTTCAATGTTGTTATCAAATCTATTAGCAATGCCTTCACGAACATGGCCAGTAATATATTTTATATTCTCTTTTTTCTTTGCCCAGCTTATATACACTCTTTTTAACATTTTTGCATAACCATTTGATTTGTATTTTTCCATAATAACAAAAGCATATGTGTATAAAGTATTTCCTTTACCAAAATTTTCATCAGTAATAGTCCATTTCTCTTCTCTAAGTTCTTCAAGAGGAATTCCAATGATATATGCAATAATTTCACCTTGGTATTTTGCTATAAATGGTAAACATTTTTCAGCATCAAAATATTTTTCAATGGTATTTTTTGTTAACACAGCTTGCCTGCCATATTCTTTTGCAAGATGTAAAGAAATATCAATCAAAGGTGAATAATCTTCTCTGCCTAGTTTTTCAACAAGTTCAATTTGAAATACATTTGTTGATGCAATGATTTTTGTTTGAGATTCTTCTATAAAATTTTCCACTTCGATGGAAAATTAAAAACATTTAAATATAGTATGAAGCCATTTGTTTCATGGTGCTAATTAAGTTAAATTTCACTGATGTTATCCTTTAAAAATAAACTGCAAAAATCAATTCAAGATAGAAATTCTAATTTATGTGTAGGGATTGACATTGATAAAAGTCATTTTTCATCTGATGTGAGCTTGCAACAACTCAAAGATCATTCATTAAAAATTGTTGAAGCTACTAGAGAGTTTGCAGCTGCATATAAACCAAATTTAGCTTTTTTTGAAGAATGGGGATCTGAAGGATTTGTTTGGTTAGAAGAATTAATACAAGAAATCGGAAATGAACATATTATTATTGCAGATGCAAAGAGGGGAGATATTGGGAACTCTGCAAAACATTATGCAAATGCATTCTTTAATCATTTTAATTGTGATGCTATTACTGTTAATCCATATATGGGAGCTGATACGATTGAGCCATTTTGTTCCAATCCTGAGAAAGGAGCCTATGTTCTTTGTGTAACATCAAATTCTTCTGCATCAAAGATTCAAGATGATTCATTTAAGAATGTGATTGATTTAACAAATAATATAAATCAAAATGATAATATTGGTTTGGTAGTTGGAGCTACTAATATAGAAAAGATGGAAGAAGTTCGAAAATTAAGCAGATTGCCTTTTCTAATTCCAGGTATTGGTGCTCAAGGAGGAGATTTAGAAAATACCATTAAAATTAATGCAGAGTTTGCTAATTCAACTTTAATCAATGTATCAAGATCTATAATTTTTGCAGATGATGTTTCTAGTTCAGCAAAAGAATTTTTAGAAAAAATGAGAGGCTATATTGAACGATAAAGATTTCACAAAGATTTTTGAAGATACAAATGCATTAATGTATGGACACTTTATATTATCTTCTGGCATGAGAAGCGATACTTATTTTCAATGTGCTAAAGTTCTTCAACACCCAAAATATCTGATGATGTTTGGTGAGATATTGTGTAATCATTTTAAATCATTTGGAGTTGAAAAAGTTGTTTCTCCTGCAATGGGAGGTATTGTTTTGGGAACAGAAGTTGGGAGACAATTAGGCGTTAAAACAATTTTTTGTGAAAGATCCGAAGGCAATATGAAACTTAGAAGAGGTTTTTCTGTTAAAAAGGGTGAAAAGATTTTAATTATTGAAGATGTTTTGAGTACGGGAGGATCATTGAAAGAAGTAATTAATTTAATTAACAATCATGATGCAGATATTGTTGGAATAGGCGTTGTTGTTGATCGAAGTTCATCTAATATAGATTTGCATAAAGAATTTTTTTCCATCACTAAACAAGTTGCAAATATTTTTGATCCAGAAAATCTTCCTGATACACTTCAAGATATCCCTGCTGTAAAACCTGGAAGCAACACAATAGATGTATAAAAATATAAAAATAGGCCTTGCTTTAGGGGGCGGTGGAGCAAGAGGCGCATGTCACATTGGAATATTAAAAATTTTAGAGAAAAATAATATTATTCCTGATATTATATGTGGCACTAGCGCTGGATCTATGATTGGTGCAATGTATGCATGTCATAGAGATGCAAGCGTAGTTGAAAAAAAATATATTGATCATATTAATGGTGAAGATTTTCAAGATTTAGGATTTAGATATATTCCAGATGATGAACAAGACGAATCAATTTTTTCAAAAATAATTACCCAGATGAAGAATCAATATGTTCTAATGGTTAGTTCAACAAGAAAATCAATTGTAAAAGCTGAACGACTTGAAAAAGCAGCAGAAAATTTATTTTCTTGCAGAAATTTTGATGAATTAAAAATTCCCTTAATTATTACTTCTACAGATCTTATATCAGGCAAGCCTCTTATTTATAGCGCTGGTAGTGTATTGGATGCTGTAGTAAAAAGTTCATCTATTCCTGGATTTATTGAACCAACTTATAAAGACGGTAGAATATTAGTAGACGGGGGAGTCACATTGCCCACACCTGTCGCTCCATTAGTAAATAAATGTGATTTTATTATCGCAGTTAATATCGGAAAAGAATTTAAGACTAATCAAGAACCAGATAATATTATAGAGATTATGTCGAGAGTTAGAGATGTTACCACTAGGCATTTAAATCAATATTTATTAGATCAAGCAGACTTTGTATTTAATCCGACCACAGAAAGTTTACACTGGTCCGCATTTGATCGCACTGATGATTTTGTTAAATATGGTCATGAATGTGGAGAGAGACAAGTTCAAGATTTGATTGATAGACTTAACTCTTCAGATGAAGATAAGACTGAAGAAATAATAGAAATTCCTAAAGAAACTTTTTGGACAAAAATCAAGAAAAGATTACCTTTTCCAAACTGATGAAAAAATTATTATTACTTTTTTATTGTTCGATGCTTTTTGGTCAACAATTTGATGATCCAGCCAATTTCAGGTTTAGTATAGATGATGTAAGACAAGGAGAAGTGGCTCTTATAACTTTGGATACAGAACTTGAATATGGTTGGCATATCTATGCTATATATGGTGTTCCAGATGGCCCTGAATCAACAACTATGAGAGTAGAAGGGTCAATTGTTGATCAGGTTGGTAGAATTATCGAACCTAAACCAATTGAAGCTTTTGATGAAGGGTTTATGATTATAACAAAATATCATAAAAATAAACCGCAATTTAAAATACCAGTTCAAATTAATGATGACACCCCTTTAGGATCTTATAGTCTGAAGTCTACAGTGAGATATCAAGTATGCAATGAAGGCTTATGTTATCCTCCTAATGAGTATACACAAGATATAAAATTTAATGTTGTAGATGGCCCTATTCGGAATGAGTATGCTGTTGTAAATTTTGATTTTGATAAAAAATCAATATTAGATATAACAGATAATAAAGTTGGGTTCACCCGTTAAAGGTGCTCTTGTTTATATGTTTGGAATTGTGATGACATTTACATTGCTTGGAATGTTGCTAGCTATTTTTCTTGGCGCTTCTGGAGCAACACAGCTTGCCTCTAATCCTTATGTAAATCTATTTATTGCTGCTCTTTTCATCTATTTTGCTTTTTCACTTTTTGGTTTTTATGAAATTGATCTTCCTCAATCATTAAAACGTTTTTCACTTCAGAGAGAAAATTCTGAAGGATATGCAGGTATATTGTTTATGGCTTTAACTTTTACTCTTACTTCTTTTACATGTACAGTGGCGTTTATGGGACTAATACTAGTTGCAGCCTCACAAGGAGAATGGTTTTGGCCTATTATTGGTATGTTGATATTTAGTTTGGCTTTTGCATCTCCTTTTTTTCTCTTAGCGCTTTTTCCACATTATTTAACAAAGATGCCTCAGTCAGGCAGTTGGTTAAACTCTGTAAAAGTAATTATGGGATTTTTGGAGATAGCAGCAGCATTTAAATTCATTAGCAATACAGATTTGGTATGGCAGTGGGACATATTTACTTATGAGGTAGTGCTTATTTGTTGGGCAATTATTATGGCCTTATGCTCTCTTTATATTGTAGGTTATATTCGATTTAAAAATGATTCTAAAATAGAATTTTCTTATCAGAGAAGTTTGCTTTCAATTATATTCTTTGCTTTATCATTGTATTTATTATCAGGAAATTTTGGATATCGTATCAATGGAACTATTGAATCGTATTTACCTCCAAAAAAAGAATATTCTAATCTGAATTGGGTGAATTCTTTGGAACAAGGTTTTCAATTAGCAAAACAAGATAATAGGAATATATTTATTGATTTTACTGGAGTTACATGCACTAATTGTCGTTGGATGGAAACCAATATATTTACACAGCAATCTGTAGAGCAGCTAATGGAGCAATTTGTTTTGGTTAGTTTATATACTGATGCTGGAGATAATTATTTAGAAAAGAGACAATATCAGATTGATAGATTTGAAACTGCTGCACTTCCTTATTATGTTATTTTAGATAAGGAAGATTCTATTATTGCAGAATTTCCGGGAATGTCAAGAAATGTAGACGATTTTATAGAATTTCTAGAATCAGGATTAGACTAATCGTGGAACTTATTTTAACTTTCTCTATATAATGGATATAAAATGAAAAAAATACTGACATTAACTATTTTAATATCTTTTGTTTTTGGTCAAAATCCAATTGTTGATCAGTTTAGTACATTGTTTGCTGATATTGTAGATAATGTAAATGAATCTGTTGTTACAATTACAGCTAAAAAAACTTATTCAGTAGATGAAGGTGTTCAAGATTTTTATAGATTTTGGGGAAGAGATATTCCTGATTCTTATGAAGGAAAATCTTTAGGATCTGGTGTAATTGTGGATGAAAAGAATGGTTATATTGTAACCAATCACCATGTTGTCATTGAGAATGGAAAACCTGTCGATGAAATTATTATACAATTAATGGATAAAAGAATGTTTGATGCTCAAATTGTTGGCCTTGATGAAGGAACTGATTTAGCTATTTTACAGATTGAAGCACAAGATATAAAAGCAGTAAAAATTGGAGATTCTGACAATGTTAGAGTTGGTGAATGGGTGTTGGCAATTGGAAGTCCTTTTTCTGCAAATTTAAGTCACACAGTTACAGCAGGTATTGTGAGCGCAGTAGGGCGTGATAATGTGATGACACGAGGAGGAGATAAATATCAAGATTTCATACAAACTGATGCTGCTATTAATCCAGGGAATAGTGGTGGAGCATTGCTGAATATGAATGGAGAGCTAGTCGGCATTAATGCTGCGATTATTTCAGGGTCACGATCTAATTCTGGGGTAGGTTTTGCTATTCCATCAAACATAGTAACAAAAGTTAAAGCTGATCTAATTTCAAAAGGATATGTTGTGCGTTCTTTCTTAGGAATTTATATGCAAGATATCAATGAAGAGATTTATGAAGCAATGGACCTTGATTCAATGCAAGGTGCAATAATTGGTGAAATTGTTGCAGGAAGTCCCGCAGAAGAGGCAGGATTGGAGGCCAGCGATATCATTGTTGGTTTTGAAGATAAAACTATCAATAATGGATCTGAATTAAAGAATTTAATATCAAATACTAAGCCAGGATCTAAAGTGAAACTTAACATTTTACGTTCTGGAAATAAAAAAAATGTTTACGTTATTTTAAGAGAGAAAGAAACAGATAGCCTAGCATTAGGCGATAGCTATACAAGTAAAGATTTTGGATTAATAGTCAGCAATATATCGAGGGATTTAATTGATAAATTTGATATTTCTCCTGAAAAATCCAATCGATCAGATCAATCAGAGTTAACTGGTGTCATTATTACAGAATTAGTCCCTAAAGAAATTGCCGATAAGGCTGGTTTTAAGGTGGGAGATTTAATAACACGTATAGGTCAAAAGAAAGTATCCAATATTAAAGATTTCGAAGAAGAAATTAACGCCTACGAAGATGGAAAAAGAATCTTAGTTTTAGTGAAACGTGGTAAGCTATCTAGATTTCTAACTCTTCGAAGATAAATATCTAAAAATTGCAATAATTGAACATTTCTTATAAGTTCGTAGTTAATCGCTATGAGCATAAAAAAAGAAAATCCAAAGGCAGATTTTATATCTATTGAGCATGATATACTCGATTTTTGGGAAAAAAACAAAATTTTTCAAAAACTGGTTGAGCAAAATTCCAAAGGTGATAAATGGAGCTTTCTTGATGGTCCAATTACTGCAAATAATCCTATGGGTGTTCATCATGCTTGGGGTAGAACATTAAAAGATATTTATCAACGATATAAAGCAATGAAGGGCTATCAATTAAGATATCAAAATGGTTTTGATTGTCAAGGATTGTGGGTAGAAGTTGAAGTAGAAAAAGAACTTGGAATTAAATCTAAAAAAGAAGTACAAGATCTTGGCGTAGAGAAATTTGTCAATCTTTGTAAAGAAAGAGTAGAAAAATATTCAGAAATACAAACGAATCAATCTAAGAGACTCGGTTATTGGATGGATTGGGATAATTCATATTATACCATGTCTGAGTCTAACAATTATGCGATTTGGGCTTTTCTAAAAAAATTATTTGATGAAGATAAAATTTATCGTGGAACTGATGTTGT
>LULT01000091.1_pt1 | contig 35026 bp, 33 predicted proteins | sample 728141 | NCBI WGS metagenome assembly LULT01 (sample SAMN03860282, study PRJNA289734) | marine metagenome | biome: seawater column; feature: ocean; material: water; isolation source: Red Sea water column Station 108 - depth 100m | place: Saudi Arabia: Red Sea | collected 2011-10-15 | depth 100 m | reverse complement strand
TTCGTCTCCCAATTCCTAGTTCTGGGTTCTCTCGATCCAGATGGAACGGTTAGGCTGCTTGAACTTCCAGAGGGAACTTTACCCGGCTCGACAGTTGCGTAATTGATTCAAGCATACCATATTGAACTTGGAACTTCTGCTTAGCTTCATGACTTATGTTAGGATGACGACGAGCGCAGGAGAAATCGATATTGAACTCTATACGGAAGAGTGCCCGGACACCACTGGAAATTTCCTCAAACTGGTGGATGACGGATTCTATGATGGCCTGCATTTCCACAGAGTAATCAAGGACTTCATGATCCAGGGCGGATGCCCTCACTCGAGCGATCCTAACAATGGCAGAGCAGGTACTGGTGGCCCCGGTTGGAGGATAGATTGCGAACAATCAGCTCTTGCAAAGAGGCATGATAAGCCAGGAATATTTTCTATGGCAAATGCGGGAAGGAACACCGGAGGATCGCAGTTTTTCCTTACGACGGTTCCAACACCGTGGCTCGACGGAAACCACGCGGTATTCGGTGAGGTAGCAAAGGGAATGGACGTAGTTAGGACAATTGAATCGACAACAACATTACCAGGGGATAGGCCCCAAAACCCGCAGAAGATAATCAAGGTAGAGAGGGTATGAGACTCGAATCAATAATATTTATTAATAACTAATAAATAGAAATGCCATGGCAAAGCACCGTGCGGGCGACCGTAGGATTATCACAGTCAGTATACCAGAGAATCTGGCCAAGAGATTGGATGCTAGAGTTGGAAAGGGCAGGCAGAGCGGAAGGTCTGCAACCATCACTAGGATGATTGAGAGCTCACTCTCCGGTAGCGAGCCAACACAGACTAATCCTGTAACTAGAGATCCTAGAAAACCGAAGACAACGAAAGGAAAATTCAGGATCGAGAAGGACACAATGGGAGAGATAGAGGTCCCTGCCGATAGGTACTTTGGTGCTCAGACGGCTAGGTCACTCGTAAACTTCGACATTGGTGAGGATAGGATGCCCAGGTCTGTAATCCGTGCCTTTGGGATTCTGAAGCAAGCAGCAGCCGAGACGAACGTGGAACTTGGAGGCCTCGATGAGGAGATTGGGAATTTGATTTCTGAGGCTTGCAATGAGGTAATTTCTGGTTCTTTGGACGAACATTTCCCTCTCAGGATTTGGCAGACTGGTTCTGGAACACAGACGAATATGAATGCCAACGAGGTTATTGCCAATCGGGCAATAGAGATGACCGGGGGAAAACTTGGCAGCAAGTCACCAATTCACCCTAATGACCACGTGAACAGGGCCCAGTCCAGCAACGATACATTCCCTACTGCTATGCACATCGCTGCGGCAGAGGAAGTTCAACATACCCTTATTCCAGCAATTGCCAAATTACGTTCGCAACTTTCTGCAAAGTCAGAAGAGTTCTCAGGTATAGTCAAAATCGGGCGAACACATCTGATGGATGCTGTCCCACTCACACTTGAGCAGGAATTCGGAGCATACGTCTCAATGCTAGATGCAGACGTGATTAGAATCCAATCTTCTCTCGTAGATCTATTCGAATTGGCCTTGGGTGGTACAGCCGTGGGAACAGGACTGAACACGCATCCAGAGTTCGCAAATTTGGTCGCTGAGAAAATCTCCGAAAAGACAGGCCTACCGTTTGTAAGTGCAGAGAACAAGTTCGCACAATTAGCGGCTCACGATGCAATCGTTTCTGCTTCCGGCGCACTCAACACTCTCGCAGTCTCTCTGATGAAGATAGCCAATGACATCAGATGGTTAGGCTCAGGTCCGCGATGCGGTTTCGGAGAATTAGCTCTACCTGCAAACGAGCCAGGATCCAGCATAATGCCAGGCAAGGTAAACCCGACCCAGTCAGAAGCAATGACAATGGTCTGCTGTCAGGTAATTGGCAACCACACGGCGATTTCTATTGGCGGTAGCCAGGGGAATTTCGAACTTAATGTGTTCAAGCCATTGATGATTCACAACTTCCTGCACAGCATCAGGCTGATCTCAGATTCTTGCATATCATTCTCAGAGAAGTGTGTATCGGGGCTGGAGGCCAACGAGGACAAGATTTCTGAACACCTCGAGAATTCGCTAATGCTAGTCACAGCACTAAACCCACACATAGGTTATGACAATGCTGCCAAGATAGCTAAGAACGCCCATGAGAACGGCCTGACTCTTAGGCAGAGCGCAATTCAGATGGAGTTTCTCAATGACGAGCAATTCGACGAATGGGTAAGGCCTGAGGAAATGATTGGGCCTAGCTCTTGAAAAAAGGAACAAGCTCTGCTGAATCGTTTTAGGAAATATGGGCTGAAGTAAACAGGTGGGAGCAACAGGGGGTTCTGCACATGGGGGAGCATCCCCCCCTGTTAACTCCGCAGGGTCCGGGTGTCCCCCGGGCCCGAAGGCCCGGGTTTCCCCGGGTAGAAGACTCCGGGACTTCATGCTCTCCCTTTGTCATTTTCCGACTCTTGAGCGATCTCTCTCTCTTTTGCCGTCTCCGCTTCTGTTTCCTGCCTCTCGACATTCTCCTTCCACGATCCGATACGAGCTCCTCCACGGGTCTCCCCGCCCTTGTTGCCCAAGTGTTTCCCTCAGTTTCCTTCCCCTTCCTTGCGTCCGGTTTTCTCCACTTCGTTCCCCACCTTTCCGCGACCCAGGTTCATTCTCATCCCCCTACGCGCGTGTATCTCTGCAGCTTCTCTCTCGCTCTCCCCTTCCTTGCGTCCGGTTCCTCCGATTTCGTCGCCGCTTGCTTTCCCGTCCACAGACGTTCCAGCTCTTCCCCGATCTCCTTTCGAATCTCGGTTCTACCGCCTCGGTTTCGAGGCTCGGTTTTGTGGCCCGCGAGTCGCGCCGAAGCGCCCTCACACCCGGCACATAAACCTTTCCTGAAAATAGGCGCAGTCCACTGGAAAAGTAGGTTCAAAACAGTTAATTTCCACTGTAAATCACTTCGTTCTAAGTCTCCTAATCTTACGTCTTAGCAGTTCACTTTTTTTATCCTCAACCAGCCCTCCTTCAGATTGAACCTTCCTTCGTCTGATGACGCCTTCTTCTAGAACGAATACGCTTCCGCCAAAATCACCCAGAGCAATGACCCCATCTTCAGAAGAACCAATGGGAACACGGTGGTCATGTAGTATTCTCAGAACTACCTTGCCGCTATGCGTCTCGAAAAGTGATAACTTTGCTTCTTTAGACCAGGATGAAGCCCAAACACAAAACCCTCCTTCGGGTGAAGGACCAAACTCCACCAAGTCGACGATTTCATCGGTTTCTACTTTCCATGAGCCATATCCCTTCCCGGAGATTACCTGTCCAGATTCAGTACCCATAATCCAGTCTTCTTCGAGTGCCAGTGCCGTAACAGAACCATCTCCAATTCTATTTGTTGTTGAATTTTGTAAAGTTACGTAGCTCATATTGCCATCGCTATGTCCAAATATGGATCCACCTGTTTTTGCTTTAATCCCAATGGTTACTGGGCTTGAACATTCAAGAGACTGATACTTTACTCCACTTTCAAGAGAAATTGTGCAGAAGCCGCATTTTGGTCTACTGAGCGCAACTATTGCAAAATCCCCCTCGACCTCCAATGACCATGACCTACTCTCAATGGGCCAATTTTGCACTAATTCCCCATGGCAGTCGAATAGCCAAACAGCACTGTCAAAATAGTCCTGAGTCTCTATGCCGTATACTGAAGAAGTAACCCAAATACCCTGCTTAGAGATTTTGACAATATCGCACGAGCCCTCAATCTGGGAACTCCAGATTATTTCGCCCCTTTCGACTTCTATACAGTGCAGAGAATTGGACTCGGAAAGATAGACGAAATCATCATCAAAATCTGCACTTGAACAGGGACCGTCGAATTTTAACCTCCATTTCTCAGAACCACTGCCGACTTCCCAACAGGCGAGGTCACCATTGTGCGAACCAGCGAAGATGTTTCGGCCTATCACCCGCAGGAGTGTACAACGACCTCCCACCGAACGGACGAAGGAGGAATAATACTCCAAACTGCCAGAGCCCATGCTTGTCCTAGGACGCTTTCGCTATCGACTTTGCTCGAAACTAAGCCTTCACACCATAGAGCCTTTCAATCTTGGAACCAAGATATCTAACGAAAGCATCGGGAGATGGGGAATCTCCTGTAGCCTCCTCAATTAACTCAGCCGGCATCAGTATACTACCCCTATTGTGGACCTTGGACCTCATCCAATCGAGCAAAGGTTGGAAGTCCCCTCTTTTGATTTGACTGTCGTGATCGGGAAGATCATCTCGAGCCGCCTCAAGGAGTTGAGCAGCATACAAGTTACCTAGCGTGTAAGTCGGGAAGTATCCAAAGGCACCCATTGACCAGTGAATATCTTGTAGCACACCAAGTGCACGATTTGGTGCCCTAATGCCCAAGAATTCCTCATACATTTCGTCCCATGCATCTGGGAGGTCATCAACCTCAAGATCACCTCCAATCAACATCTTCTCAATCTCGTAACGAATCATGATGTGCAAATTGTAGGTGGCCTCGTCAGCCTCGACTCTGATAAGACTGGGCTCGACTAGATTTACCGCCTGCCACAACTCCTCTACACCCACGCCTTCCATATTTTCGGGAAAGCACTCTTTCCATAGTGGGAGGGCCCATTCGCAGAATTCTCTAGATCTTCCAACTTGATTCTCCCATAGTCTGCTTTGGCTCTCGTGAACTCCAAGGCCGTTTGCTTGTCCAGCAGGCTGGAAGTCCAGGTCCCGCCTCCTTCCTTGCTCATAGGTTCCATGACCAGTCTCATGCATCGAGCCATATAGGGAGCCGAAAGGGTCTGATTCATTGTATCTTGTAGTCCACCTTACATCATCGGGGTTCGGACCACCACAGAAAGGATGTGTCGATGCATCTCTCCTACCTGCACCGAAGTCAAAACCAATCGCTTCAGCCACACTATGGCTCAATTTCTCCTGGGCTTCTTGAGGCCATGAATTATTCTCGATCCACGAAATGTCCGGCCTTCTACCTCTATCCATCACGGCTCTGATTAGTGGTGCTACATTTTCTCGTAATCCTGCAAACAATGGATCTACCCTTTCCACAGTAAGTCCGGTCTCGTATAGGTCGAGCAATGCGTCATAACGTAATGCATCATATCCAAGATAGTCCGCCTTCGCTCTGGCTAGTTCGACAGCCTTAGCCAAGTCATCACGGAATATGGAGAAGTCATCACTAGCTCGGGCCTCCGTCCAAGAGATCTGGGCTCTAGATCTGTGCTTTGCCATCTCCTCAACAAATTCCGTTGGTAGTTTGGTGGCCCTGTCGTAGGACTCCCTAGCCAGCCTTACATTTGCCATCTCCACATCATCGAGACCGTTCTCGGACTCGAGTTGGGAAATCAGTACCCCGATCCTCTGATCAGTCAGCTTCTCGTGACCCGTCTTTGAAATCCAAGCCAATTGTTCAGCTCTCAGAACGGCTGCCTTTGGGGGCATCAGCACTTCTTGGTCCCAGCTAATCAAGCCCCCAATCTGACTAATCAGGTCTATGTCTTTCAGTCTAGCTAGCAGTTCTTCGTATGCTTCCATGGGTCTCCGGAGATGTCGATAGACACATAGGTTGCGGAAGTAAAACCAGCCTCATACTTCCACACCAAGAAATCCGCGAAGTGCGATCCCTATCCCATATGATATCAAGGTAACAACTGCCAGAATCCCAGCCATCTCTGCAAATCGAGACTTGAATGAGACGCCCTCGACCACCGAAACATAGTAGTTGAACAAAGCTACGATAATTAGCCCAATTGAAAGTGTCCCAATTAGGGCTTGAATGTGAGGGCCCAGTCCTTGGAAGTCTGCGCTATCGGGACTTATCAACAGATAGGGAGAAACTAGAAGGAATACGGTAATCAGATAAGACAACCAGGTGAAAATTGCTGCCTTTATTGCCGACTCGTCCTTCTTCTCAGCTCTAGAAGAGAGAAACTCTGAGGCACCCATACTGAATGCTGCAGCAATCCCAGTCACCAATCCAGCCAAAGCAACTAGTTTCAAGTCCCTTAGTGCAAAGGTCAGTCCAGCAAGAGCTCCAGTAAGCTCCACCAAGGCATCTGACATGCCTAGAACAATACTGCCAGAATAGCGAAGCCGCTCCTCGTCTAACATGCCAATCATATTTTCCTCATGGGCATCCTCTTCGTCTGCTATATCATGCAGGCCCAATTCACGATATTCCGCAGCAGCATCCTTCTCGGTCCCCTCCATCATCCTAATTGCGAATGTAAAACCGAAAATCCTAGCGAGCAAGACCTGTCTCCAAACTTTCCAGTAATTCGGCTTAACTGCCTGCCCGGTCATCTTCGCAATCTCAGACTCATGCCTCTCCTCTTCAAGGGAAATGCCCTCTAGGATTGATTTGTTCATTGGGTCAGCCTGAACTCTTGCAAGCCTCCTGTACACCTCTGCTTCAGTTGCCTCCATTCGTTGCAGACGGAGCAACCTCCCCATCCTATTGCCACTCATGATTTCCCATAGAACTCGGGACTATTGAACTCATCCCAGAAACCGAATCCATGATGAGCAACTCCTCCTCACGGAATTTATGCGCTTTAGCAATTCGTGCCCCCTGGTCCTCATATTATTGCTAATGCCATCGATTTCGGGATGTTTGGGAGAAGCTATTGTCGACTCAGGCCATCCTGGCGACGAACACTGGCTGCCTCCCGTAGAGCAACGTACTGAAATGCAATACAGGGATGATGACGTTTTCAGTCGAGTTTCTTGGAATGGTACATTCTCAATTGATACAGTCCGCTCCATTTTCGTAGATGTTCCAGCAATCGGAGTCGAAGATGGAGGGGCCGGAACATCGGGCGATGCTGCCGTCCATCTTGGACTGTGGCTTCCTGTGATCGAAGGTTGTGACTTTGACTCTCTCGAGGTGGAGGAAAACTGCCGCGTGCCAATCATTGCTGAGATTGGACCCTACTATGATGACGGAGATGTTGATGCATTAACTCCCGCTAATAGACTTGGACGATTCCTAATTGAGAACTACGTTCCTCACGGATTCGGCGTTGCCCAAGTCAGCGTCTTTGGAACGGGAGAATCAAATCACTGCATGGATCTTATGGGCCTAGACGAGCAAGAGGGCATTCACGCGGCCATCGAATTTCTTGGAAGTGCACCCTTCTCAAACGGAAAAGTGGGAGCCATAGGAAAGTCATACGATGGATCAACTCCATGGGAGGCGGCAGCCATGGGTTCAGAATTTCTTAGAACCATAGTGCCAATGTCTGGACTTATCGGAGTTCACGATTTGATGTGGAGGAATGGGAGCATGGAAGCAAGAGGTGCGATAATGCACAACGGCGTCTATGGGAGCTTCGGACTCGATGGAGATTTAGAGGACAGTCAGAACGCCTGCGAGGGATATTTTGAGGGCTATTATGCGGGAGTTGGGGCCTACCTTTCAGGAGATAACCTGGCGTGGACGGGAAGTGACTACTGGGAAGAAAGGCACTTCCTCTCTAGGGCAATTCAGAATTACGAGGGTTCCGTGTATATCATTCACGGCTTACAAGACTGGAACGTCGACCCTCACATGGCATTCCCGGTTCATGAGATAATGGTCGATGCCGGATTTGAGGTAAAGGGGCTATATGGACAATGGGGTCACCATTATCCAGACCGAAGATCCGATCATGAGGGACTTGGCACAGGAAGGGGAGGAGAGGCATTTCCGTACACTCTAAGATGGGATTGGGCCGACGATTTGCTTGAATGGTTCAATTTCTATCTGATGGGAAAGGGGCCGCAACCTAGACTAATTGCTGAGGTGCAGGACAATATAGGTGGCTGGAGGGTCGAAGAGACATATCCGCCCAGAGATTTAGAGTGGATAAGGCTGGACATGGACCAGTGCTCAATAATTGGAGGAAGCGACACGATTTCCCAATTCTCAACATTAACTATCGAATGTCCGAAATTCGAAAACGAGGTTAGAATTGTGGGAACTCCGACATTCCACGTCGAGGCTACCATCTCTATTGCAGCTACAAGTGGGCATTTGTTCGTCGAGATGGTCCAATCAAGTGACGGCAAGCATCTAGGTCATGCGGTGATGGATCTCAGATTCCACGCTGGAGGGAAGGAGGGAGAGATGCTGGTCCCCGGCTCGACAGTAACTGCAAAAATGGAATTCTTCGGGATGGATGTTGTCATACCAGAGGGCGACGGAATCAATCTGGTTGTTTCGCAAACCGGTGAAGACTACGTCCCTAGCCCGTCTTCTACTATGCCCGTTTCACTTGGACTCGGCTCTGAGAGCGTTCTTAGCCTCTCATCGGTCATTAGGGACTGCAGTAATATGTTTTTACCCCCAATGCACGACGTATACCCCCAATGCGATACTGAAGAATAGCTAGCCCTAGTTCCCGAACGCTTGATGCAGGAATCTCAGGTCGGAACTATTCATGGCACGCGGTGACTCCAAGCCAAATGTATCTGTTTCAGACAGGATTATACTCCACCTATGGGAACAGGATCACCAAGCTGATCACTATATTGTTACTCAGGAAATCACTCGAACCGGAATTGCCGAATCATGCGCTTTGCACCCTCCAAACGTCTCTAGAGCGATGAGCGAATTGATGTCAATCGATGCAGTCTCTCAACAAAGTAGGAATGTAAGGGGCGAAAAGAGGAGGCAAAAGACCTGGCAACTTACAGATTTAGGTAGAGAATTGGCGAGAGAGAGGATTTCCGATCTTCGGTCAACAATGATTCTATTACGTTCAAGAGATGGAGAAATATTGGAAGTCAAAGCGGACCAAGCCTCCTCCATTCTTCAGACAAATCTTAGCCTCCTCCAGGTCCTGATGCATGCCCAGCACGAGGGTGTGCTAAATTTTGGAGATATCCGATTCGGAGTACTGGTTGGCAGTGAGGAAAAGATGCCTGAACCCGGCTCCTTATCGATGATGGCCGGGGCACATTCGACATATCACACCAGTCCCCCCAGTACCCGAACAGTTCATGGGAGGTCAAATGAGAAGAGAGCTCTGGCCGATTGGTATAAGTCAGGAAAGCCAATGCTCGTCCTTTCGGGAATTGCAGGCTGCGGAAAGACAACTTTAGCATCTCATTGGCTTTCCGAAGTAAACGAATCTGAACAAAGACCTATGGTAATGTACTATCCTTGTCAACCATGGGACACTCCCCTAGGAATAGCAACGAGCATCCTCCATAGGATTGGTGTAACAGACCAATCTTCTGATCCATATGAAATTCTGACCTCTCTACCTCTTAGGCCGGGTTCTTCGATTGACTTGGATTCCTATAGGCGTAGGCTATCTGCACATCTGAACGACAAAGAATTGCAAGTTGGAATGTCGGGGGATACCGATTCAGGGGACTTTCTAACCATTCTTGACGACGTGCACAATATAGGAAGTGCCGGAGACCATTTCTTCGGAGCCTTGTTGCAAATTGCTGAAAAAAGCCGTTTGCGACTCTTACTGATTTCCAGAACAAACCTCGCCTTCTATGATCGACGCGATGTAATTACCAGGGATAGAGTGTCCGAAATGCCCCTATCAGGATTAAGCATTGAGGAGATTTCTGATTGGCTAGGGATGATGGATTTAGACGATTCCGCTCCAGCCGAACAAATCTTCGAAGCCACGGGAGGGCATCCACTAGCAGTGGAACTACTGGAGATATATGGGCAGACCCTACACGAGGATTGGTTAAGGTTCCTGGATGAAGAGATTCTCGACGTTCTACCCGATGATCACAGGGAGATACTCTCTATCCTAGCTGTTTCGGACAGGCCAGTTCCATGGCCAAGGCTTGCTAGGGCCGCCGGTGTGGATGGTAACCCGCCCCCTCCTCTGATTGAGAGAGGGCTGATGCTAGAACTCAGTACTGGGATGTGGCTCCACGAGGCACTCAGATCCCGTCTTCTACGAGAAGTAGGGGCACCCCTCGAGGAAAGATCGAGAAAGTTGGAGCAATCCTAGATCATGCCATATGGCGATTGAGCCAAGAGTCCATTCCGTGCTTGGGCATGGCCCCCGTCATCCTGTCTATCATTTCGCCATTCTTGAATAGAAGAAGTGCCGGAATGCCTCTGATCCCATATCTTCCCGAGGTTAGTGGATTTACGTCAGTATTTACTTTGGCAACTGTAATTTCTCTCTCTTCCGCAATTTGACTGAGTACCGGACCAACCATCCTGCACGGTCCGCACCAAGGAGCCCAGAAATCTACTAGAACCCATTCTGCGCTCTTTGTTACCACATCGAAGTCAGTGTCGTTTGCCTCAACAACTTTCCCCATCACATCACCAAGACAAACCATACGCTCCCATCCTATCAACATGTGTGTTGGGAGGACATCATCTACCGAGGGATTGAGAACTGCAAAGCCCTCCGACTACTTGAGGACGGGGCGGATGGAGATCACACCGAGCATCCTTACGGCCGACTTCTCGAAGCTTGGCGAAACTCTAGAGGATGCTGTAGACTCAGGGATCAACTGGATGCACATGGATGTCATGGACGGCAATTGGGTCATCAACAAGACCATCACTTTCGGACCGGCACTGATACGTTCAATTCGCGATAGGCTCGGCCCGGATGTATTCATCGATTGTCATTTAATGATTACAAATGCAGAAGAGACCTGGTCTCAATACGTTGATTCCGGCGTCGATCTAGTCATTGCTCACATAGAAGCCATTGAGGACCCAGCATCATTGATTACTTCGCTTCATGAGGCCGGATGCCAAGCAGGTCTGGTCCTTAACCCCGATACTTCCACAGATACGATTCTTCCCTACCTCGCAGACTTAGATCTCGTACTTGTAATGTCCGTAGTTCCCGGGAAGGGAGGCCAATCTTTCATGCCAGAGGTGGAGGATAAGGTGCGAGAATTCAGAGAAGCCATCGACCAGCAAATCAACGATGGGGGAAGAGCTACCAAACTGATGATCGATGGCGGAATCAAACATCACAATGCCGCCATGGTAGCAGGTTGGGGGGTGGATTTGGCGGTCGTGGGAAGCGGCCTAATTAATGACAAAGCCAGCATTGCTGAGAATCTCGCGGAAATATACTCGGCCATTGGCATTTGACCAGTTCATGCGCGCGAGCATTCAAATCACAGCGGCCCGAGCAGAGCAATTGATGGTGACGGAGCAGTGGGTAATCGCGGAAGTTCTGAAAGTAGTTCCAGACGCTACCGTGGAAGCCAAGGACTTGCATGGAAGTGGAGATCACTTCCATGTCAGGGTAATTTCTGAGAGTTACGATGGAGTTCGTCCATTGCAGAGACAGCGCCCGATTTTGAGTCACTTCAAGCCCTTCATCACGCAAAATACCGTGCATGCACTGGACCTCAAGTGCATGACCCCAAATCAGGCCGAGCAGATGGGAGACACATCTTTCGATCCTCACGGGGAAAAAGAAATGCAATTTTTTGGTGTGCACATCCGCAGACCGAATCAGGAGTGATATGATGAGTTTCAATTGGACCCCGGACGAACTATACGAACTAGTCAATGAACACCGAATCGTTCTTTTCATGAAGGGAACACCAGAAGAGCCCCGCTGCGGATTTAGCAATAGGGCTGCCACGGTATTGAACCAACTGGGCGAACCTTTCGTTAGTGTAAATGTGCTAGCCGATCCTCGAGCAATTCCATCCATATGCACTTGGGCGGACTTCCCGACAATGCCTCAGGTATACATCCATGGAGAACTAATCGGTGGATCCGATATTGCCCTCGAAATGCTCCAATCTGGAGAGCTTCAGCAGATGATTTCTGATGGCGACGCAGCCTCTGAGTGAGGTGATACAATGCCGATGGCCGAAGACCGTCGGACGATGCTAATTGCCCTAGCAGGAGCGACGGTGATCTCCTTTGCTCCACTTCTGTATATCCGCTCCGATACTACTCCATTAACGGGTGCGTTCTATCGAATGTTGTATGCTCTACCTCTGTTGGCTCTATTGGTTTGGATTTCGAAAAAGAAAGACCCCCGTGATTCTAATTCCCGCTGGCTTGCTTTTGGTGCAGGAATACTACTAGCGCTTGATTTTGCAGGCTATCACAGTGCTATCGACTACATCGGCAGCGGGATTGCAACGATGATTGGAAACTCCCAGGTAATTATTGTCACTTTGGTCAGTTGGTGGCTTCTCGGAGAGAGACCAAATCGGCTCATCTTGCTTTCTCTTCCGATGGTTATGTTTGGCTTAGCTCTAATTTCTGGAATTTGGGACCCTGATGCTTATGGTGAAGATCCAGTCAAAGGAGTAGTCGGAGGTATGGTTGCAGCAGTCTTCTACTCCTCCTTTTTGATTGTATATAGGCAATCGAATAGGATTGGCGGGCCGGCTGTAAATGCACAATTCGATGCGACCGTGGGGGCAACTCTTGGCTTACTGATTCTAGGCTCAATTCCACTTACGTCAGTAGGTATCGCACCCATCAATCATTCAATTACTTGGCCAGGGCATGGTTGGTTGGTTGCCCTTGCAATATCATGCCAAGTCGTGGGTTGGATAGGGATAACTTACGCGCTTCCAAGACTTCCTGCAGCCCACACTTCTTTCGCAGTTCTACTACAACCAGTACTAACCATCGTTTGGGGGGTCATTCTACTTGATGAATCACCGTCTTTGCAGCAAACGGCGNNNGTCATCGCAGTTACCTTGTTTGGTGCAACTGAAGACACTTCTCCTCAGGACTGACAGTTGAGATGCCAGAATCCTTCGACAAGGCCTCTGCATGGCCCAAAAAGGTGTACAGGGCGAGAGATAATAGCGAGGGGATGGGATGCACTCAGCGAGAACCTTTCGTCCTGTACGGTCATATCAGAGGGCCGGTAATAGTTAATCGTTGTGAAGGAATACCGAAATCTGGCCCATTCGAAGAATAAAGACTCAACTATTCCACGGTTAGGACCTCTGGTCCACCTTCGGTCACGTAAGCCGTATGTTCGAATTGTCCTACGAGGCCTCCATCAACATCCCTTAGTGCCGGATATACCTCTAGAAACCTAATGGAGGTCAGTTTCTTTACCAAAGCCTTCCACTTTTTCCTTAGCGACTCCTCACTCTCTTCGGGGAAGGGCTTGCTCAGTAGGGGGTATGCCCATCTCTCAGCGAAGGGTAACGTGTTGTATCTCTCTTCGATATATCTGGCCATTGTCGCTCCCAATGGCTTCAGCTTTCCTTTAGATAGAGCCTTTCTAATCTTCACATTTCCAGTAACTCTCAAGATATTCGACGATCCAGTAGGTGGGACGTTCTCAATCATACCAGTTTTTCCAGTTGTATTGAATGGCTCAATTGCATACATTCCGCCAACTTCTACCTCACCCTTGAATCCTGGATTTTTTGGACCACAAGCATACATCGGAACTGATAGCCCCGTGTGCAGGTTCCACCTCTCCATTTGGTGACCGCATAGGTTCCTAATGGGCTCGAATCCTGCATCTGAGGAGACTTGTTGCGCGGCTTCGCCGACTTCGTGCCATGGGGTTCCCGGGTGCAACTTCTCAATGGCCGCATTCCTTGCTTCCTTTGCCGCCTTGATCTGTTCCGTGTGGGAACCACCATTCCCCACCTCAACAGTCAATGCGTTGTCTCCCAAGGCACCCTTGATATGCACCCCAACATCCAGTTTCACAAGGTCACCCTTCTGGAAAATCATATCGCCCTCGAAGCCTTCCGGTGGGATTTCTTCGGTGTGAGACGTGAAGTGAGCTGCCATATCGTTTACAGAAATCGTTACGGGAAAAGCGGCCTGTCCTCCATGCCTCCTGATGAACCTCTCCGCCGAGTCAATAACTTCAGACCACTGCTTTCCCGCAACAATCTCTCCCTTGATACCCTCAAGTGTCCTTCTAGCTACATGACCGGCATCTCGCCACTGCTTCAGGTCGCTTTCTTCCACCATAAGTTGACATCCTCTGAACTTACCTTTCCTTCTCTAACAACCTCGATACGTGGCGACTCAGGTGTACCACAGACCGTATGCCATGCTATCAAAGTACTGGGTGCGCCACCTTCGCAGGTACCCTCTAAGGCCAATATCTCACAATCTGGAACTGAAATTGCAGCAGCAGCCTCAATGCAGTCGTTCAACGGCTCTTCCCCACTAATATTTGCGCTTGTGGCTGTTAGAGGCCCGGTCTTTTCCAATAGCCTTCTAGCCATTGGGTGAGACACGACTCTTATCGCGACGTTAATTCCCCCAAGGCGACTGTCCAACTTTTCGTGAGCTCGCAGGATTATGCTCAGAGACCCCCTCGGAAAAGCTTCTAGAATCTCCAATACATCATTGGTGACTTCCACAAATTCCTTCGCCTGATCTATATTTGCAACTCCTAGGCTAACTGGCGCATCCGAAGACCTTCTTTTTATGGAAAACAACACATCTAGGGGACCTTTCTCTGGAAGGCAGCCTAGGGCCGGCAGTGTTGATGTGGGATATACCACACACTTGCCTGACTTTACACTCTCAACCACTCTTTCCATCAATTCCCTACCTAATGTTCCGCCGACTTGCTGGAGGCAGAGATTCCGCCTGAGCAACAATTGTTCCCACTTTCAGGTCCAAGTTCGACTGATGAGTATGCCTCTGAGAGATTCGTGCGATTTCATAGGCACCGAAGTATAGATTTACCAATGGTAACAGATAGAGTAGCTTTCCAGTTGCTCGCCTGTCCCACATCTTGCTTGTTACTCCCGACCCATCATCGCACACCACTGCAATTCCGAACATCTTCTGCCCAAGAGATCTGGAATAAGCTACCCCCGTAAGCCTCCAGTACAGCCAATGGCTAGCCAGAATAGCTGCAGAGAAAGCTAGTGCGTAGTGGAAGTCAGCAGAAGCCCAAAGACCTAGGTTCCACGCATTCACAATTTCCTGTTTTGAAATCAGCATAAGAATTGAATTCACAATTACTATGTCTACCGAGAAGGCTGCAAGCCTTCTGACCCAAGAAGCCAGTATAGCTCCATCGGGAACCGACCAGTGCTCGCCCTGCGAGACAATGGCCTTGGCCAAGGTCCCGCCACCGTGGATGGAGATGGGAGATTCGTGATCGGACATTTTCCGGCCTCAGGCTGTTCCTAGTAGGTGCCACGCCTCTAGATTTCTACTTCTAATATGTTCTAGCCAAGAATCCCAATTAGGATCGCATCTCAGGGTATCAGGGTTCCCAATAACAACTAGGCCCCTTCTAGCCCTGGTTATGGCCACGTTCAGCCTCCTAGAATCAGACAGGAAGCCCACATTCCCATCTTCATTTGAACGCACGCAGGAGAAAATTATGACATCCTTTTCCCGGCCTTGGTATCCGTCGACCGTTCGAACCTCCACGCTCTGGAGATTTTCAGGAATGCTGTCTCTGATTGCCCTCACTTGTCCGGCGTATGGAGTAACTATTCCGATGTCGGAAATCGCTAGATCCCCTGGGTTTAGTAGGTCAATTAGAATTTTCACAACCCAGGCAGCCTCTTCCGCATTTTCCTTCGATGCACCATCGGGAGAAAGGATCTCTGCCCCCGCTACTGGAAGGAACGCCACCGGGCTATCCCAATTTGGCCATAAAAGACCAGATGGTGCCGGCCTCTCCGATTCAGAAATCCCATCCTCTAACACCCCCCCATAGAATTGAGAATTCGGAAACTCGGAAATCGAAGGATGCATTCTGTACTGGGTGGTTAGTACGGCCGGTTTCACCCCCATTTCTACGAGCCTTTCGAACAGAGAACGCCCCAAGCCAGCACTCCCTGCTCTTCTGGAAATTACGGTAGGAGGAAGTTGGTTGTGGTCACCAATCAGAACCGTCTGCCTAGCCCCTCTAACTAGGGGGACCAGAGTCGCTGGCTCTGTTGCTTGCGTAGCCTCGTCGACCAGAACTCGAACAAATCTCCTACCATCCAGGAGCTCGTGTCCAGACCCAATACAAGTGCAACATAGCACTTGGGCCCTGTCAAGGATGTCATCCCTCATCTGGGACTCAATCCGCCGGACCTCTTTCCAGCCCTTGCTGAGATCCCTATGCGCAAGGCCCTTTTCCTTTCCACCCCTCATTCCTTTGATCCTTCTTGCTAACTTTTCATTCAACTCAATTGTCTCTATTAGGTCCCTTCGAAGGGAGTGTTTTTCCATCATTGCATCCATTGTAGCTTCTCTGAGGTTTTCCCTGACCTTTACAGGCTGGCCCAACCTAACTGCTCTGACGTTCTTTCTCAATAGCCCCTCTAGCAAATTGTCTACAGCCACGTTTGAGTCTGCTACAGCCAATATTGTCCCAATGTCCTGCTTTGCCCACGCCTCAAGAATCCTAACTGCAGTATGTGTCTTGCCAGTACCGGGGGGGCCTTGAATTAGAGCCAACCGGCTGGAAATAGCCGCCTCTGCCGCCTTTCTCTGAGCCTCATTCAGGTCACTTGGGATCACCACTCTTGATAGCTTAGCACCACCCAATTCAGGGATTAGAGAGGCAGTTCCTGCGGGGTCATGCACCAGTCCCAATAGTAGCTCTCTAAGAGGGGCACCACCCTCTTCTTCGAATATCGAATTCAACGCGTCTCTCATTCTGTCGTATGCAACTCTATTAGCACCTCTGTCCATCCTCCATGTCCCACTCCTCAAACCCTGAGGGATTTCAGGCATGACTATCCTGATCGAGTTCCTTCCCCCATCGCTTACAATCGCCTCTATCGGCTTCTCATGTAGTGGGCTTGAACGACTTAGCATTACTATGTCCCCCTGACGGAACCGGTGGCTGCCAAAGCCCCCACCCGAGGAACTCCTAAGCCTCACAATTCTCTGACCAAACAGCCAACCGTCAGGCTTTGCACTAAGTCCAAACAAAGCAATACCATTCGCCCTAAGTTTTGCTTCAGGCCAGTTCCTAAGCCTCTCTTCAGTGACCGCCATCTCGTCATCTAGCTCCCAACGAATGAGTCGTAGAAAAGCCTCATGATGGTCCTGACTTCTCTTAAATCGAGCAGGAACGTCCCTCGGAGCTTCGACCACGAGCATCCGTCTAGAAGTGAACCTATCACGATTGCCTGAGATGAGGCAATAAACGATCCTAACTTAATCGGGTGAGAGTTATACGCGTTGATTCATCGAGTGGGACGTCGGAGGGTGATGGGGCTTGGTCTTCGATAAATTCAAGTCATGGCGAAGCAGTAAGAATCTGGGGGTCCCCTGCCCCTCTTGTCAGCACCGAAATCCGGAGGGGACCAAGGTTTGCACCAGGTGCTACTACCAAATAGACAGACCAGCCTTCGAACAAGATTCTGGTTTGGAAGAAAACGAATCCAACGACCTTCTGGACCAGCTAATGAGTGAAATTGAGAAAGAAGAGGGCGAACAAGAAGAAATCCCTACCGCGTTTTCGATGGATGATGTTACCATAGAAGTAGCTCAGTATGGGGATGATGACCAGATATTTCTAAGTGAGGCACCAGATTTCCAGACCAATACTAGCAGTTCTGAACCAGAGGAAGAAGATTACGAGCTTACCGCTGCCGACATCCCTGCTTTCGTACAGAAGTTCGAAGTTCCTAAAGAAACGGATGATGAAGAAAGCACTGATATTACCGAGAAACATGTGGTAGAACTCATCCAGCCAACTGCGGATACTCCCGATTTCGTAGACGTGGTCTCTGCAAGTGAAGTTCCTGATACGAATGGCTGGCCAAAGCCCACAGGAGGGCTGCCAGTTTCAGACCCGGCAGATTTCGATGGAGATGGGCGGGTCGATGATTTCGAGGCTGCATTTGCTAAGAGCGACTCTGACACCGAGGAACCATTCGAAGAAAAACCAAAGTCCAGAGAAGAAACTACGCTCCCTCCAGCTCCAGGCGATCTTCCCATTCCCACTATCAATTCCACTCCGGTACCAAAAGTCCCGGAAGAATCACACGAGCCTACTCCTATCCCTCCCGCACCTGCAGGACTTGCAGATCCTGTCCCACTTCCACTTCCTATTGAAGTGGAGGAAACCCAAACATTCTGGCCTTGGCATCAGCAGGAAGAGTGGCCAACTACAGATATAATCAAGCAACTTCAATCAGCAATTAGGGCTGCAAAGGAGCAGAATATGGCGGAAGCCACCGTCCTATTGGATGGGGTCGGCCCCCATCTTGGGAATCGCTCTTCATTGGTTTATTCTGTGGGTAGGCTGTTGATGTCCATAGGTAGAGGCAGGGAAGCAATTAGGATGGTGGAAACTGCCAGTAGAATCTACCCGGAGGACCCGGATATAGCAAAGGCACGTGAGAAACTTAGTTCTTAACCGGAGAGCGACTACAGCAGTTCCGATGCGGCGAAGCCAACCCCAGAGAAACCGCCCTAGGAGGGCCACTTCCTCTATCAATATCGACGAGGGACTAGTCCTGAGGCCCGCTTCAATGGCCCATGCTGCGGAAATCATCGAGGCCTTCGAAGAGACATGGCCCGATGTAATTCGAGCAATGCCCTGGATAAATCCTGACAAGGATGTAAACCCACAGATTGAGGACTTTTTAGAAGACACAGAAAGCAAGGGAAGAGCAGGAATACTCCACCATTGGACAATGGTTAGGCCATGGGACGGTTACATCCTTGGCCTCGTCGGTTTCGACCGAGTCACTAGATCGGACGAAGCAGTTTGGAACCTTGGATACTGGGTAAGGAGCTCTGAACAACAGCATGGAGTCGCCCGTAAGAGCATAGACGCAGTGCTTCGATGGCTCGGACAAGTCGACAAAGTGACAGTAGAACTCAAGGTTGATCCGAACAATTTGCCTGGCAGAAACACAGTATTGCGTGCAGTTAGGAACTGGGGCGGGCAGAGGTGTGTATCCGGAGACGCGGCAATCACTGTAGCGGGTATTCGGACCCTCCATGAGTGCCACATTATCCAGGTCGGGCCCGGGCTGGGCCCTACTTGAGGAAGATTGCTAGTCGACCCATTCAATAAACACGCCTCGACTGGATATTCTGCCCCAAAGGGCAGTAGTGACCCCATGCCTCCCGCAAAACCACGCCAAAGTCTCCCAGATGCAGACCCAGAGGAAACGGACGAGTGGCTGGAGGCACTTCGTTCTGTGGTCTCTTATCAGGGAGCAGAAAGGGCTAGGCTACTTCTACAAGAACTGATGTCTGAGGCCAGTGCTCTGGATATTCCAATTAGGCCACCGTCGAGGACCCCCTATCTCAATTCTATATCTCTTGAACAGCAACCTCCGTACCCTGGAAACCTAATACTGGAGGGCTCTATTCAGAACTCAATTCTATGGAATGCGGCATTGATGGTGTCCGATGCAAATAGAAGAATGGATGGGATAGGCGGCCACATTTCCACGTATGCATCAAGCTCCACTCTTTACGAGGTGGGATTCAATCATATCTTCAAGGGGAAGAAGCACAACGGAATCGGAGATGCAGTCTATGTCCAGGGTCATGCCAGTCCCGGAATTTATGCTAGGGCATTCTTAGAGGGACGGATTTCCAGGGATCAAATTTCAAACTTCAGAAAGGAAGCCTTCGAAGACGGGCTTTCATCGTATCCACATCCTAGACTGATGAGCGATTTCTGGGAGTATCCTACCGTTTCTATGGGACTTGGACCCCTAGGGGCAGTAATGCAGGCCAGATTTTGGAAGTATCTTCATCAAAGGGGTCTAGCCGATACTTCCGATAGTCGGGTATTCGCATTCCTAGGGGATGGAGAGATGGATGAGCCCGAGTCTATAGCATCTATAGCCGTCGCCGGACGAGAGAATCTAGACAACTTAGTTGTAGTCGTCAACTGCAATCTTCAGCGTCTAGACGGACCTGTACGAGGAAACTCGAATATCATTCAGGAACTTGAAGGACTTTACAGAGGCGCAGGATGGACAGTAATCAAGGTGATTTGGGGTTCTGGATGGGACAGCATCCTGCAGAGCCCATCGGCAGGACCTCTCCTTTCTAGATTTGAGGAGATAGCAGATGGAGACTGGCAACGTCTCAGTACACTGCCTGCCGCCGAATTCAGAACTGAGTTGTTCACGGGCAGCGAATCTTTGGAAGAACTGGGACGGTCTCTTTCGGATGAGGAAATTGAGGGATTAACCAGAGGGGGGCATGATCCACTAAAGGTATACGCTGCATACGAAGCGGCACTAAATGCGAAAGGACCTGCAGTAATTCTTGCACACACTGTCAAGGGGTGGGGAATTGACTCCTTCGAGGGAAGAAACTCAACCCATCAGAAGAAGAAGATGGATATTGACGATATCATAGCCTATAGAGACGCGCTCAATCTGCCAATTGACGAATCTAGGCTACAGGAAGATCCATTCTATGAATTGGATGAAGACTCAGAGGAGATGGGATATTTGCATGAGAGGAGGCAGGAACTGGGAGGCCATCTTCCTTCTAGAGATCCACTAAATATCAACATCGAACTACCAGGAGAAGATGCCTATTCATCCTTCGATCAAGGAACGCCAGAGGGACAAGAGGTCTCCACAACAATGGCCTTCGTTAGACTTCTGAGGAACTTGCTGAAATCCGAAATAGGCGAAAACGTGGTCCCCATCATTCCCGATGAGGGCAGAACTTTTGGCATGGACCCACTATTCAGTGAGTTCGAGATTTTTGCCTCGAAAGGGCAGAAGTATACTCCCGTGCTAGTGCCACATCATACTCGCATTCCAGAGTTCCAACTATGCCCTTCTATACGTTCTACTCAATGTTCGGATTCCAGCGGGTAGGAGACCAGATTTGGAGCGCGGCGGATGCGAGAGCCCGGGGATTCCTAATGGGCGCCACTGCTGGGAGGACCACTCTGAACGGAGAGGGACTACAGCACCAGGATGGGCATAGCCTACTGATGGCATCAACAGTCCCCCACTGCCGAGCATGGGATCCTGCCTTCGCTTACGAACTGTCTACAATAATCAGGCATGGGATGGACGAAATGTGGTCACAGAACCTGGATGTTTTCCACTATGTTATGCTGTATAATGAGAACCAGCAACAGAGGGCCAAACCCGATGGTTCCGACGAGGGGATAGTTAGGGGGGCATACCTTCTACAGGATTTGGGAGACGGAGAACCCAAGGTAAGGTTGCTAGGATCTGGTCCAATTCTGAAGTACGTTCTCGAGGCCTCCTCAATCTTGGAAAAAGAACATGGAATCTGCTCCGAGGTCTGGTCTGTGACCTCATACGGGGAACTGAGGAGAAAGGGTCTGGAGTCCGAGAGGCTCACTCGCTTGGATCCAGGAAAAAGTGTGAAGCCGTATGTCTCCGAATGCTTTGGTGACAACCTGCCTACTGTGGCGACTTCCGACTATATCGCGGCTGTTCCTGAAATGATTCAGCGCTGGGTCGGTGGACGATATGTGGTCCTCGGAACTGATGGATTTGGTAGGTCGGACTCAAGGGAAGCCCTTCGATCATTCTTCGAGATTGACACAAGCAGCATTGTACTTGCTGCCTTATCTGCACTAGAACAAGACGGCAAAGTCCCAGATGGAACAGTTCAGAAGTCAGCAAAGGAAATGGGCTTATCCCTGGAAAGAATCGACAAGACAGAGTGATCAAATGGGCAGAGTTCGAAACTGGGCCCGATTTACCATTAGGTGGATTCCTTGGATGGCCTCTGGAGCAGCTGTAGCATTCAGACGCCTGCCAGAGAGCTCACAGGCAGACATCAAAGAGGTGGCGAAGGAACCGGGTAAATGGGGCCAAGCAATAGAGAAGGCTTGGGACTCTTCCAAGATCGGGTCTGAGCATTTCAAGGAGACTTCCGGCACACTCGCGAGGATATTGATTGGGCGGAAGGTCAGCAAGAGGGAAAAGGTCGATGCAAGAAAAGATCTCGCAGCACTGAGTGTAATTGTCCCTCCCCTGAGGGTTTTCATGATACCTGGAAGCCAGGTCCTACTAGGGATTATGGCAAGGGTAACTCCTTGGAGGCTGATCCCAGATGACTGGATACCAATTGGAGCATTGAAGACCACTCGCGACTCGCCAGACCATTCACTGGACCAAGAGAGCCACCTAGTCCGGCGCTTGATCAAAAAGTAACTATTCCACCATTGTGATGTTCGCCAAGAAATAATTGAACTTCAGAGCATCTCCCACGCTAATCCAATCGGGGGTTGTCCCTCCATGGGAATCGTATCTATGCCCTGGGATTAGCCTCCAATTCTGATCGATATCGCTTAGGAGCTCCTTTGCTCTAATCAGACTCCTTTGCATTGCCTTTGGATCGCCTCCCGGCAAGTCAACCCTGCCAGCGCTTCTGACGAATAACAAATCTCCAGCATGGTAGACTCCATGCCCATGGATGGTGACATGGCCAGGGGCATGGCCCGGTGAGTGTGTAATCCCTAGATTGATGGCGCCAGCAGACCATCCAACAGTCTCATCTGGCAAGCAATCCCAAGTCCTTGTGAAATCGATTTTCCTGAAGACTACATGGCCAAGTAGGCTAGGGACCCTTGCCTCTTCATGTCCCCAGACTTCTAATTCTGGGAATCTCTTAATCATCCCGGGAAATCCAGCAGCGTGGTCTCTATGCGTATGAGTGTATAGGAGATGAGTGGGCTCCAAACCCTCCTCCTCAAGCTTCTGAGTCCACTTTCCTGCATCGAACGGGTCTATTATTGCAACAACACCATTTGACCTGTCGATGAATGCTGTATTCATGTTCATCAAGTTCCCCATTTGAGTTACCCAGACTTCCACGCCGTCTTCCCATACAGAAATATGGAACTCGCCATCAGACAGCATAGACGTTTCGAGAGGGCCCCCAATCAAAGTCCTAGTGCATGGAATAATCGACAGTCGTCGAATGAGGGGGATGGTTCAAATCGAGGTGGCCCGCCGTGAGTTTGTGGCACGAATGCCCGCTTCACAGACCCTGCTAGGTGGGCCCTCGCCTTGCCTACTGCTTATGCAGGGAGCTTAACGCTCCCGAAAAGCCAAATGGGAGTGAAGAGATGAATTACGACCCTCAAGAGATTGAGGCCAGATGGCAGAGGAATTGGGCCCTTTCGGGATCTTTTGAGGTCGAGATCGACAGCACCAAACCAAAATTCTACTGCCTTGAGATGTTCGGAAAGAACGTCCTATACCCAATGGGATACGACTCATTTGGAATGCCTGCAGAGAACGCCGCAAAGAAGGATGGAGGCCATCCCCACGAAGTTACGCATAGCAACATTTCCAGCATCCGCTCAGATCAGGAGAGAATGGGTTACTCATACGACTGGCGGCGCTTCTTGGCTACTTCTGACGTTGAGTACTATAGGTGGAACCAAGAGATGTTCCTAATTATGAACGAGCGTGGACTAGTGGAAAGAAGACTTGCCCCAGTTAACTGGTGTACCGATTGCGACACAGTTCTTGCCAACGAGCAGGTAAAGAACAACCGTTGTTGGAGATGCGGGCTTGAGGTGGTTCAGAGGGACATGGCCCAGTGGTTCTTGCGAATGACCGAGTACTCCGATGAGCTCCTAGACGAACTTGACCACATTTCATTCCCCGAGAATGTCAAGGCCATGCAGAGAAATTGGATCGGGCGGTCTCATGGAGCCCACATCAATTTTCAAATATCCGGATCAGACTCTGTAATCGGTGCCTTCACAACACGTCCAGACACCATCTTCGGAGTTACCTTCGTCACACTTTCTCCCGAGCATCCACTTTGCGAGGAGATTTGCGAGGGTACCGAGTGGGAGGATGGTTGGAGGGAACTCAGAGACGAATGCGCAAAGATGTCCGAGTTCGAGAGAATCAACTTGCTTAAGGAGAAGAAAGGGGTCTTCCTAGGTCGAATGGCAGTAAACCCGACGAATGGGGAAGAGGTCCCAATTTATGCTGGAAACTTCGTGGTCGCAACATACGGAACGGGGGCTGTGATGGGCGTCCCTGGTCACGACCAGCGCGACTTTGACTTTGCAAAGGCGTATGGACTGGAAATTAGGAGAGTTCTGATTCAGAGAGAAGGAGAAGATCCTAGCTCCCCGCTGAAGGATGCATTCGAAGGATACGGGCCTATGGTAAACTCCTCCAAAGACGGTTTCGATGGACTTTCGGGGGATGTTGCAAAGAGCAGCGTGATCGAAGCACTCGAATCTTCCGGATCAGGTTACGGCAAAGTGGAGTATCGCCTCAAGGATTGGCTTCTGAGTAGGCAGAGGTTCTGGGGGACTCCTATTCCCATGGTCCATTGCGACTCATGTGGGATAGTTCCTGTCCCAAGGGATGATCTCCCAGTTAGATTACCTCTTGACGTGGTCTTCAGTGAGGAACAGAGTGGAAACCCCCTGGCCTCTCATCCAGAGTTCACCGAAGTAGCGTGCCCCTCCTGTGGGGGGAACGCCAAGAGAGAAACCGATACCATGGACACATTCTTTGACTCTTCATGGTATTTCATGCGTTTTTGTGATGCAGGAAATGACTCTCTCCCTTACGATAGAAAAAAGGTGGATTATTGGATGGATGGGGGAGTTGATCTCTATATTGGAGGGATTGAACATGCCGTGATGCATCTGCTATACGCCCGCTTCTTTACAAAGTTCACCAGAGATTCGGGACTGAACTCAGTAGGAGAGCCCTTTGGAAGGTTGGTATGTCAAGGGATGCTTAATGCCCCGGCTCCATACTGTGAAAAATGCAATTCCGAGTATCACGTCGATAATTTCGGAGCAGACTGCCCCACTTGCGACTCTCCTCTGTCTTCGCGCTCTGCCAAGATGAGCAAGTCTCTTGGGAATACCGTAAGCCCCGAGGAGATGGTTTCCAAGTATGGTGCTGACACAGTTCGTTTGTTCATCCTTTTCGGAGCCAATCCGGAAGCAGGAATGGATTGGTCAGATAGTGCTCTGGAGGCAAACAATCGCCAGATTTACTCGATAATTGATGCTGTTCAACAGGCATTGTCAGTTGATGGCGGACCATCGGAAATGGATGAATGGCTGATGGCTAAATTGAGGAAAAACCAGACTTCTTGGACGAGAGCAATGTCAAACGTTAGCCTCAGGGAGGGAGTCATGATTAGCCACTTTGAGATGTTGACTGACTGGGCTTGGTACATTCGAAGAGGAGGTTGCGATCCAATTACTGCCAGGAAACTCCTACAGGTTTGGATTCCCATGTTGGCCCCGGCGACACCTCATCTAGCAGAGGAGTTCTGGCATAATTTCGGAGCGGACGGAATGCTTGCAGAGCACATTTTGGCTGCTGCTCCAGATGCCCCCGATAGTGATTCTGTTATGGCTAGGGAGGAATACATCAAGGAACTAATCAACAGTGGCAGGAGCCTAAAGTCTCTCGCCGAAAGACACTCCGAAGGGGAAATCACTCGAGCTGTTATTCAGACCGCTCCTGAGTGGAAGGCTGAAATGGCTAGAGAAGCCATCAGACTAAACCTCGAGGGCTTCGATTTCAAGTCACATGGTCAGTCTCATGTGCAGTCTCTCGAAGTATTCCAGGAAGAGTCGAAGCGGGGTGAGGTTATGCAGACATGGATGGCACTGACGACGGGGAGTAAGAAGAAACGAGGAAGGATACACTCCTGGTCGGACGGAGAGAAGTCTCTCATATCTAGCGGTCTCGATGAGACGGCCGTGATAAAGGAAAACTCCGAGTTCATTTCTTCCTCTCTGGGTGTAGGTTCAATCGAGGTCTACAGAGTGGGGCATGGAGAGGACGTTGGTGGAAAGGCGAGAATTTCATTCCCATTGGAGCCAGGTATAGCATTCTTGTAGGTGCCAAATGAAAAGTCCCCTTGTCCTCTTCGATGATTCTTGCAACAAGTGTAGCCGATGGGCTAGATTTATCCAGAAAAGAGGAGAAAACTCGAATGTCACACTTATCGGGCAGAGTAGCGAACAGGGCCAGAGCCTTCTGGGCTCGATGCCAACCAGATTTTTCGGTGTGGACTCGGTCTTCTTGGTTTCCCCCTCCGGGGAATGGTATGCAAAGAGCTCTGCTATTTGGCGGGTTTTCAGACTTCTTCGATTTCCTTGGCCGTTAGCATCGACTATTGTGTTGGTTCCATGGCCAATTAGGGATGCAATATACGATATCATTGCACGCTTCCGGAACTAGCTCCTCCACTCGGTGGGTTCATGGGGCTCCTTTCTTTGGGCATGCCATTGAGTGAAGACGGGAATGCTAAGCGGCGCCGGGGGCGCCGGAGGCGCCGCCGGAAACCTAGGAACGAAAACACGGTTCCTAAGGAGAACGGCAAGCAGCCTAGGTCTAAGGAAATAGAGAGGGCACTGTCTAGGTTCAGGGTCAATCCACGGCCAATGGGAATTCCAAAGGAGATAGACCCTCCTCCAAGTAAGGTGGAAATTAACTGGAAAACTAATGCGGTCCCCAAGTCAATACAGGTCTCAGCGGGAAAGATCGCCTGTATACCGGGAGAATTCGGTTTTCTTCCCGAGGACAGGGTTCAGGAGATTGCAGAACAGCTGGAGGGTATGCCGATTTCACTGGAACAGGCACTCTCTCTCAGGGCTGCCCTTAATCAGGAGAAGAGCGTTTACTCCCATTCAAAGCTGATGCGAAGGTCAAATGAGATCAGTAGGCGCTATGACTCGGGAGAGAGCGTGGTTTCCCTGTCAAAGAGGTTTGACGCCCCCCCAGTCAACACCTTCCGCGCAGTTCTTACAGGTAGAGGATGGACAAAAACTAGGATTAAGGACACTCTGAACAAGCACCCATCGAAGCTAAACGAACGAGATAGAGAGCAGTTTGAACTCGCTGAGTCGGTAGACAGGGTGAGTTCGGTAAACCAGACTGAGACCCAAAATGCCGCTGAGATTTTTGAGGAAATTCTTTGCGACCATTTCACTTCTCTTGGAATACGTTTCAGAAAGCAGGAAGATTTGCTAAACGAACAAAAAAGAAGCGAGGGCAGGGCGATCATTACTCCTGATTTGCTACTCTTGGATGATGTTAGGATCAATGGGATCCCTTGCGCCTGGATAGACGCAAAGCATTTCTTTGGTGCTGATCTAAAGTTCCCCAGGAAGAAGACCCAGAAGCAGGTTGACAGATATGTGGCCGAGTATGGGCAGGGAGCAATTGTCTACAGGCACGGTTTTTGTGAAGGTCTGAGACTAAAGGGAGCGGTCAAGCTGGACTCTAGCCCGCTTGACCTGAAGCCCCTTGAGGACTTCCATGAGAATTCAAAGAGGGCCGATGATTAGCCCAATCTTCCCACTTTACTAAACTTAGTTTCCATCCCAAGAGACCTGAGTCTTTCAGCCAGAACTACCAATTCCTCGCCATTATCGCTCAGATCATTTTGTAGAACCACTACACTCTCTCCCAGCATGCATAGTAATGCAGAAGCCCTTCCTTCGAGACCGCAATTGGAAATCTCCTGTTCGACTATTGAGATTAGATTGCCCCTAGAAACATCTTCGACAAGTCCGCTTTCCCTTGAGAAAGCCTTCGCAGCCCCGATCAGGTCCCCCCATCTGTTCTTGTCCCAGTTACCCGATCCCAGCACGTCCATTGCGCTTCTTCCCGCATCACTGATCTTGATCTTCCACGCATTATCGTCGATGTAGTTTGATGTGTGGGCCCCGGTATCCTTTCTCCAGCACAGAAGAACAGAGTTCCCTTCCGACCAACCCTCAGCTACTCCTGGACCATTTCTCAATAACTCTCCACTAAAGGGAGAACCCGCAGAGATCCTCCTTTCGACTCCTCCAGCCGCCAAGGCCGTAGTGTCCCCAAGTCCACTAGACCTCTTCCTCTCGACAAAATGCGCGATTAGGAAAGACCTTCTCACGCACTCTTCGTTAGGGATTCCCATTGCCCTCTGGAATGCCATTGCTGCGGCAATCGCACCCGACGCCGACATCCCAAATCCTTGGGAGGCTGGAAGACTCATCCTGATATTCAGTTCCCATATCAATTCGGCAGCCTCTGGAATATCAGAAGAGAGAAACTCAAGCACGTCCTCATACATTGATGGATCGTAATCACCATCGAGAAACGACACCGTCAGAGATGCCCCCCCATCTTCTCCTCTAGCCACAGCCTCAACACCGTGCTCTAGGCAAATTCCAGAACCAATGCTTCCTTGGAATTCTGGCTCATCAGACTCGTCCTCGACTGTGAAAAGCAGTGTCAGATGGGCTCCGCAATGCCCCCTGCCTAGCCTAGTCGCCATAGCGAATCATCCCGCGAATAGGTAATGAATTGTTGTAATCTCAGAGTGCTGCTCCAAGGTCTTGCTCTAGAGCCCCGAATCTCTCTGCCAATTCCTTGCAAGCCATCTCTAGTGCCACCCTGGGAGTCATTGAGCCATCGGTTTCGAAGTCCAGGATATATTCACCCGGGACCTCTTCTAGAGATATCGCATCCTTGAACTCTCGAGAAGCCTCAGTTCCTTCTCCGACGTGGTTTAATTCACGAACCAGTGTGGCAACCTTGTCTACGTCATCGAGACGATTGTCCTTTCCGAAGTCTTTCGCTGTGATATCAAGGTCCATTCCCCATAGCACCTTGGACTTGCTTTTGTTGTTAATCACGCCGACTCTTCGAGGACTGAATGAAACACCACAAACCGGAGACCACTTCGTATGATCCCTTCCTCTGCCCATAATCGCAGTAGCATAGAACTCGATCATCTGTCCCTTGAGTAACTTTGTGATTGGAATTGACTTGTAATCCTCTGGAATCTCTAATGACTCCTCACCAAGATATTTCATGTCTCCAGCAGTTACCCACTTGCCCTCATCACTCCCGAAGACAACGCAAGTGTAAATCATCTGACATTCTAGGCATCCCCTGTCATCCTCAACTAGATCCTTGCAGTTGGGGCACTCATCCTGGAAGTGGAACTTCTCATGTCTGGTGGGAATCGGAATCATGGCGAGACGTTGTGCGACCATCTCGTCTGGAATCGGCCCCGTGGTCTCCCAGACTTCTTCATCCTGCTCTTTGGTCCCCAATTGGAACCTAACACTGTCTATGGCCATCTTGGGAGTGTCAGAGATTAGAGATCTCCTCAGGGCGCTTGCAAAGCTTCGGTCAGTTCCTGTCAGCAGTACCTGCAGCCTTTCGTCGGATTCCTTCAACACCTTCATCTTCACCATTTTTTCACCTTTTCATCATACTCGACGGCCTCTCCTTCCGCCCTTGCTCTTTGTCCCATCTGTTGGAATTGGGGTAACGTCCTCTATCCTAGTGATCTTCATTCCTGCTCTTGTCAAAGCCCTAATTGCTGCAGTAGCTCCCGGGGCACTGTTGGATCTATTCCCTCCAGCCCCCCTGTACTTCACAATGACCTGATCGAACTCCTTCTCGGAAAGCAACTCTGCGATTTTTTCCGCGGCCCTAGTTGCAGCAAACTGACCTCCGGAATCACTCCCCCCCTTGGTCACCATTCCTCCTGAGACTTTGCAAATCGTCTCTGCACCAGTCAGATCGGTAGCTGTAATCAACACGTTGTTGAACGTGCTGAAAATATGGAGGATGGCCTTATGCCCCATCATTCATCCCCCTTTTCCTCGGATGATTCGCCGTCCTGAACTTGCTCTTGGCTTACTTCTGCAGGGTCTTCGTCAGCGACATGCTCCTCGTTATCTTCAGACACTCTTCGTAGCTCCAACTCTTTCCTGAATGAGTGCTCTGGATCTGAGAAGGGTGAATTCTGACTGTAGCGCAACTGCTCTTCTTCTTCCTTTAGGACATGATATCCAGGAACAGTCATCCGCTGCTCCCCAATGCAAATGTGCCCGTGGACTATTAGATTCCTAGCCGCTCTCATCGATGGTGCAAGGCCTCTGTAGTAGACTACGGATTGCAAACGCCTCGATAGCATATGCTCTACGTTTATTTCCAGCACGTCACCGACATCTGCGCCTTCTTGAAGAAGCCCTTTCTTGTATAGCGAACCAAGCAATTGCTCCTTTTCATTGGCATAGTGTCCTTCTGATGAATCAACCCTACCAATTAGCTTCATTGCTTGGTTCCGATGTCTCCTAAGGGCGGATTTCTCTCTCCAAATCTCCCTCATACCGCCCACTTTCTTTAGGCCGTACTTTTCCTTTAGTGCGTGCTCTTCGTCAATCCTTGCCTGCTTCCAGGGATGGGTTGGAGTTTGGGTCTTGGGTCTGGAAAACTTTGGCTCACCCATTTAATCTACCTCACTTCTTCCTCTCAACACCAAGGGCGGAACCCTTCCTTCCATTTGACCGCAGCCTCTGCCCTCTGACTTTGTGCCCACTTCTGTGCCTAATTCCCCGATAGGTCTTGATTTCTGCGAGTCGTGAGACATCATCATCCTTAGTCATCGTTACCTCATTAGAGATGATATGGGCATCTTCGTTAGTTTCCAAGTCCCTCTGGCGATTCACCATCCACCATGGAACGTTTGTTGCATACTCGTCGATTGCCTTCCTAAGCTTGTCTTGCTCTTCGGAGGAAAGATGCCCCCCCAGCCTGTTGCCATCTATTCCTGACATCTGGCACACCATCATCGAGGTCCTGATGCCAATTCCTTTCACGGAAGCAAGGCCGTAGGTTATCGGTTTGAGGCCATCTATATCTGTGTCAGCTATTCTCAGGATGTACGAAAAATCGTCACCCAGCTCTGCTTCGTCCACTTTTGGCATTCCGGTTCCCCCGCGTTCACCGGTTTTCCCGGTGGCCCATTGGGCATCTCGGCGACCTACCCTCCCTATTTGAACCGATTGGACGCCCCGTAGGGGCGATAAATCCTATTCCTTGCACACCAAGAAGATTGTTTGCGGGCCCGATGGACGGGCAACCTCCATGTCGACCATGAAACCCCTGGAACCTTCCACCCCTTTCATCTCCCTGTCCAGACGTCTTTGTAGGGTAGGGTGGATATCAGGATCTAGGCTACATCGAAGAGTAACCTTGCCTATCCCTTTCTTGGATATCGAAGAAGCAACCTGGTCAATTGTATGGATCTCCGGGGGTCTAAGCCTATGCTGCACGATTTCTCCTGTAGCGACAACAAAACCCTGAACGTCATCATCTTCAGATAATGGCTCGGTGTGAATCAGCAGTGGCCTCCTGCCTTCGGTCCTGACCCACGATGAACCGGTTCCTTTCCGAACGGCCATGCTGAGCCATGTCCCTTGAAGCCCACTCTGGAAAAGAGACGGATCAACGATGGAAACCCATGCTCCCCGGGGGATGTCCATTGCACTCTCAAAGGAGATTGGATTGGCAGCTGAATCCTCTCCTTCTATGCTTGCGATTATCTTCTTTCTACCTATCCTGAGGCATCTCCTGCTATTTGTGGAGGATAGGGATCCAATCCAGACGGATAGCCTGTCGACCCTCCCTCCCCCTCGACTAAGCCACTCCCAAGTTCTGGACGTCCCAGGAAAAGTCGTCTCGATAATGCCGTCAATCATCGCTCTTTGCACGGAGTCGAGCCTCGGTGACAGATCCAGGAGAATCGCTGGCCCCCTTGGACCAGTCTGAAGGTGCGTGCTCCATGCCTTGAGTACATTCTTGATGTCTGGTTGCATTTCATCTATACTGTGGTTCTGGGCATCCTGGGGTCTTGCAGGGTCCAGGTGTAGCATTCCAATTGGTGGATGGGCCCTAGTTCCTGCTTCCCTGAGGCTGGTCCAGTATGCGGATATCGCCGAATCAGCATCCCTTCCATCACCCACCAGGACTCTGTCCAGGCTTCTCTGAACTGCCCCCTCCGAGTTCAGCTCCATGTTTGCCGCGCAAATCTTGGCAATATCCTCGTTCAGCTCAATGCCAAGTGCAGGCCTCTTGAGCCTCTTTGAATATGCAATCAACTGCACCCCCGAACCAGCGGCTGCATCCAGGACCACTCCAGCCGGCAAAGACATCGGTTCAATCTGCCCTGCTCTTATCGAAGCCACCGACCAGGGGGTCGAGAGCCTCCTCATCTCCTCTGTCATGATGAACTCGGGTTCTCCCTTCCTGGAAGCCTCCGGCTTATTCTTCTTCTTTGCACTGGAAAGAGCCTTCTTTGAGGGAGTGAGCGCAATGTGCTCCGCTTCAGTCACACCCCTTCCTGTTTGGTCCTCAGTCAAGTTACTTTCGTGACTAACCGCTAGATAGAGGGGCTCTGTTGACCTTTAGTTGGAATCTGAGCCAACTGTCCCTCAATTCGTGGTCATCTGAGTTACCATATGCAAGGGGAGGAGGAAGGAGAGTAGTGTGAGATGTGCCAGTGTCAATTCCAGGATATGCGGCCCCCCGATCAGAGTCAATGTCCAAACCTATCGCGGACCACTCGAAACCATCGATGTAGGCCGGATCGTTTCCAGCATTTACCCAAAGTGTGCCTTCGTCAAGCTGCTCGTCTGTATCCGCGTCCCACAGGATATAATCCACTTCTACCCTATCATTGTAGTCCACGTGAACATCCTTCTGTTCTGTACCTTCGAAAATATTCACATCTAGCCGTACCTGTGCTTGGAGCACCGATACATGGGTTGCAGTAATGCTGACCTCCCTTTCAGTAATGCTCTCAATAAGGTCGATCTCAAGAATCACGCTTCCATTGGGCTCCAAGTCGTTGATGATTAGGTGCTCCTCATCACTGATTGCGAAGACCAACCCTCCACCGCTGATTTCCATTACCAGGCTCAATGTCTCGTTTCCCCGGTTGAAAACTGCCACGCTAGCAGCATCCCCCTCACCTTGGTGCTCCCAGTCACATCGCAACTCTCCCGGAAAGAGGAAACCATCGTCCTGCTCGGCAAGAGACTCAGGCCACTCCCAATCGTCCTCCCTAGAAGAGCAGGTGTCGAGTAGAAGGGCAACTTCCCATATCCATCGCCCCTCGCTTTCAAGCATCTCCACATCAGTAGCCCCAAAATTTGCTTCGAGATCATCGAGAAAACTGATCGCAGAAATTCCTACCCAGATCGTTGATGAGATTAGGACGACCACGGTACCGATCGACAGCACCAGCGCGGCCCTTGGGACTGCCATCCTGTTTAGCCCGAGAGGAACTGGGGGATGCTCTACCTCGTCAGGGGTGTCCGATATCCACGACCTTGTCACGACTCGCTTGTACAAAGCGCCCGTCATCAACGTTGGCACTTCAGGACCAAATTTCCTAGTCTCTAACCATATCTTCTTGCCTAGCCGAACCCAGCCAAGCAACTATTCCCAATTCGAGAGCCAGTACTACCAGTCCAATCAGCAGATTCTCTGGTTCAGAAATCTCGTTCGTAACGAATATCAGGGAGCAGAGTACAGCAGCGACCAATTCGGCAAGACCCCAAATTCTCAGTGCCTTCCTCAACTGTAGAATTCCCACTACCCAAACCGATGTAGACATAGCAACCAACAGCATTGGCATCTCTATTTGCACTAGCAGACCCATGCCCAATGCCCCTGAAACAACGAATAAGTGACCATCTGCAGCCAATGTCATTGTCCACTTTTCCATGTTCAGAGGAACGGTAAGGACGCATGCAAGAATTAGAATAAGCCCGAAAGCCAGAATCATTTCGTACATCAAATCCCAAAGCCCCTCTCTCCATGATGCCATTGCGATCAGTGCAGCAACCGCTGCGGGAAGTGACAGGCCCAGGCCGGTCGGCTCCAATGTCTTCCAGCTCCTGTAGCACCCGCTGGCTGCAGCGAGGACTCCCGCGATGCCGAATGAAAGCAATACAATCGCAAACGAGCGAGCACCAATGACTGACCCACTTGCATGGTCATCTCGACCAAGTTGACCTCTCCTTTCATCCAACCAGAATGAGACTATAACACATAGAATCAGCAGAACCTCTTGAAGAATCCAGGGCAGTTTCCAGTCAACAAGATCACCTTCAAATGGGTCGACGCTAAGTGGCATTGGCAGACCTCCCCCCAACATCGCGCCTAGAACTCGCACCGATAGTAGGGACAACACAAACCAGTCAATCGCAATGGCGATTCTTTCCTGCAGATTCCTTTGATGAACTAAGGAAACCATCACGAGCAGTAATATCAGAATTGTCAGAACGGCCAAGTCCAAGAGAGTTTGGTTGCTGCTCCCCGGTGAAATTACATGCGCAGTGACCAGTGCTGTTCCTAGGCCCAATATGGTGAATGCTATCGGCATCTCTATTCCCAGAGTATGCGGCAAGTTGAGTTCCAGTCCCCTTGTCCTATTCCTGATTAGTAATACGATAAGTAACGAGAACCCGCCTCCAGCCAATAGGAAGAGCGGCCATATCTCTTGCCTCGAACCAAATAATGCCCCGAAGATTGTGGTCGTTGTCAGTGCCACTGCAAGTACGAACAACCCAACGATTGGCCTGTGACTGATGTCTGTAGTTAGCAACTCGTCAATTTCGGCAGACTCCGACAAATGCCTACTCTTTTTCCTGATTTCAGAGAGCTCAGCCATCTTTGGGTTGTAGGAGCCAACTGATCCCTCACTCAGGACATCATTTTCAGGCAGACCCAAACTTGCATCTTTCAGAATATTGTCCCGCTTCGCTATGGTCTTCAACTCAGATCTCAGCTCCCCCTTAGCAATCAGCCAGACCGATGTAATAGCGAACATTGAGACTGATGCGGCAATAACCCCTGACTCTTCCGATTTGAGCGCCAATAAAGTAGTCAGAATAATTAGTCCCAGTGAGGATGCTGCAGCAGGGGGTATCTTCTCCAACTTGTCAGATTTCGGAAGGTAAATTGCTAGCAAAACAGCCAAGCAAACGACCGCCATTACTTCCGCATTAGGGGAAGGCAAATCGTCGATCTCGAAAGGCAACCAGTCTGGGTGGCTTAGAGTGGCCGAGCCCTGCCTGTCGACAATAGCAACTAGGACTGGTAGGGATGCTAGTCCCATCCCTAGGCTGAACTCATCTTCTCCAAATCGAATCAGGAAACCCACTGTGATGCATAGAATTGCCATCATTGGCTGGTCTAGTCCGTGCCTCCATTGCACAACTACGGCAATTATGGCCACAGCGCACATTATCCCCCCTCCTCCTCCTGCCCTGAGT
>LULT01000009.1_pt1 | contig 35234 bp, 30 predicted proteins | sample 728141 | NCBI WGS metagenome assembly LULT01 (sample SAMN03860282, study PRJNA289734) | marine metagenome | biome: seawater column; feature: ocean; material: water; isolation source: Red Sea water column Station 108 - depth 100m | place: Saudi Arabia: Red Sea | collected 2011-10-15 | depth 100 m | reverse complement strand
CTTTTAGGATAATCGTTTATTTCTTAAAAGAAGGTCTTGTACTGAACTTGGCAAATGCTCAAATAATAACTGCTATTCTTTTGTGGATCGCCATGCTACCTATAGAGAATATGGCATATTATACTTTTATAAGGATTTTAGTTACTGTTTTATCGTTAGCTATAGTATACAATTTATATCAAAATAAAAAAGGCAATACTATTCCTCTGTATGCTTTAGTTTTTGTAGGTTTTGCGATACTTTATAATCCAATTGTCCCTTTTTACTTTGATAAAGAAACATGGATTGGTATCAATAATGTAACATCTTTAATAATGGTGGCAAAATCAGTTTTTTATGATTTGAAAATTGAATATGATCTATAATTAATTATCTGATTTAATAGATTCTTTTTGGACGAATTCCAATCGCAGTGACTAACACATAGGATGTAGAATTAATGGTGTTTGCGATTTCATTGACATCAATAGTGCCATGTTCATTAGACCCAAAGATTAAGACTTCATCTCCGTATTGAATATCGGCTGACCCAACATCAATCATGAGCTGATCCATACAAATTCTTCCTGTAATCTTCAAATTCTGATCTTTGAACTTTACAAATCCATCTACATACCACGGACGTGGTACTCCATCTGCAAATCCTGCTTGTACTACGGCAATTCTGGTATCCTTTTCAGTGGTATAGACTCCGCCATAGCTAATAGGAGTTCCTGCTTTGACATCTCTTATCTCTACCACAGGCGCAGTAAAGGTCATCACCGGTTTAATTGGTAAATCTTGTGGAACTTCATCGGATGGAAACGCTCCATATAGCAACATACCTACCCTTACCATGTTAAATCGAGATTCTGGAAGGTTTAAAATGGCTCCGCTGTTACTACAATGAATAAATGTAGGGTTGATTCCTAATTTTTCTGCAATTGCTAAGACATCATTAAACTTATTCAGCTGATCATTGGCATAAGACAGGTCTCCTTCATCTGCTGTTGCAAAATGAGAGTATAATCCTTCGATTTCAATGCCATCAATTTGATTTGCTTCTTGCAAAAATGCTTCTGCTTGTTCCAATGGCACGCCTAAACGTGTCATGCCTGTATCAATTTTTAAATGCACCTTAATAGAATCACCTTGATGTGCTTTTAGTGCCTGCAAGTCATCAAAAGAGGATACATTTAATGTCAAATTATGTGCTTCGGCTTCAGAAAGTCTATTTGGATCTAATTTTGAATAGACAAGAATGTCCGTTGTAATGCCTGCATCACGTAATTCAATTCCTTCTTCAAGTGTAAACACAGCAAAATAGCTTACGCCTTCTTTTTCTAATACTTTAGACACTTCAACAGCACCGTGGCCATATCCATTTGCCTTTACGGTAGCCATTACAGGAATATTGCCTACTTCATTGCGAACCAATTGATAGTTTTTTGCTAATTGGGCTAAATCAATATGTACTTTTGGTCCAGTATAGCTCATTAATGTGCCTCATACCATGATGGACCAAGATCACAATCAACTTCAACTGGAACATCTAGTTCTATTGCGTTTTTCATATGTTTTATTACCATGTCTTTAACATAATCAATTTCATCATTATGTACTTCTAAAAGTAATTCATCATGAATTTGTAAAATAAGTTTTGATTTTAAGTTGTTTTCTTTCAAATCGTTATCAATTTTAATCATTGCAATCTTAATCATCTCTGCTGCAGTCCCTTGAATTGGCATATTAATGGCCATACGTTCCGCCGCATCCCTTCTGACTTGATTTTGACTATCTGAATCCCACACGGCTCGAGTTCTTCCAAGCAATGTACTAACAGATTTCTCTTTTCTAACTAATAACTTAGTATCTACCATATATTGTTTAATACCTTTATACTTTTCGAAGTAGGCTTCAATAATTTTCTTTGCTTCCGCTGCTGGAATACCTAGTTCTTGGCTTAATCTAAACGATCCTGCTCCATACATAATGCCAAAATTAACAATCTTTGCAATACGTCTCATGTCTGGGAGCACTTCTTGGCCTTCTTTGACATTAAAAATGTTTTTGGCAGTAAAGGTATGGATATCTTCTCCATCTTTTAATGCTTGTATTAATGCTTCATCCTTACTTAAGTGCGCCATTACACGCAATTCTACTTGGGAATAGTCTGCGGACAAGATTTGGTACTCATCGGACTGTGCTCTAATTGCTTTACGTACTTCTTTTCCATCTTCTGTACGAATAGGAATGTTTTGAAAGTTTGGACTGCTTGTAGAAAGTCGTCCAGTTGCTGTCATGGTTTGATTAAATGAAGAATGCACACGATTAGTAATCTCATTAATATTATCTGGAAGTGGATCTAGATATGTATTCTTTAGTTTAAATAGTTTTCTGTATTGTAAAATTAAAATTGGGAGCTCATGATACTCTTTTAATTTCTTTAAAACAGCTTCTGCAGTAGAGCGTTTCTTTACCATTGGAAGATTGAGCTTATCAAAAAGAATTTCAGCAAGTTGTTGGGTAGAATTAATGTTGAATTCTTGTCCAGCAAGATCAATGATCTGTTTTTCTAATGCATCAAGCTTTATTCCAATCTCTTTTGATCGTGATAATAAATAATTACGATCTACAAAGATGCCATGAAATTGCATATCAATCAATGCAGGAAGTAAATCAATTTCTATCTCTTTAAAATAAGTGTATAAGTTTTGTTTTTTAAGCTCTTCCAAGAAAATTTCTGTTAATTCAATGACAACATCAGCATCTTCAGCGGCATAAAATGTAATATCAGCAAGATCCACTTGATCCATCGTGATTTGATTTCTTCCTGATCCAATTAAATCTTGAATTGGAACCATTTTATAGTTCAAATAAGATAACGAAAGGTTATCTAATTTGTAAGAACGCGCATTTGGACTGATTAAATGTGCAGCAATCATAGTATCAAACTCAATACCTTTCAAATCAACGCCAAATCGCTTCATGATAAGTGCATCATACTTAATATTTTGCCCTGTTTTTGGAATTTTTTCATTTTCTAATACAGGTTTAAGAATATCAATTGCTACTTGAAGATCATTATCTCCAAAAAGGTTCTCCACTTTATCTTTATAATGAATAGGCACATAAGCACCTGTATCTTTTTTTACTGAAAAACTAAATCCTACAATCTCTGCTATCATTGGATTGACAGATGTAGTCTCTAAATCTACTGATAGCCACTCTCCTTCTTTAATAGAGCCTGCAAATTCTTCAAGACGTTTCAAAGTTGTGATTAAATCGTATTCTTTTTTGCGTTCTGTGGTTTTGATTGGTGCATCAGCATCCCCACCAATCTTTTTAAGCAGTCCAGTAAACTCTAATTCTTTAAATATGGATTCTAACTTTGTTTTATCTACTTCTTTGCGCTCAAAATCAGCAATAGAAGCATCAACTGGCACATCAATTAAAATTGTTACAAGTTTTTTACTTAATAAAGCATTGTCTTTATCTGCCAATAACTTCTCTTTAAGCTTTTCATTTGGAATCTGATCAATATTATCATAAATATTTTCAATAGAGCCAAATTCAAGTATCAATTTTTTTGCAGTGACAGGACCAACTCCTTGAACACCTGGTACATTATCGGAACTATCACCCATCAACCCAAGTAAATCAATAATATGTTCTGGCCCAACGCCCCATTTTTCAATAACCTTATCTTTATCAAAGATTTCTTTTTCTTTTCTTCTGGCTTGAGGTGCATATAATAAGGTTTTATCATTAATGAGCTGCATAAAATCTTTATCTCCACTTACAATATTGCATTGCAAATCATCTTTTTCACACATTTTAGCAACTGTTCCAATAATATCGTCTGCTTCCACCCCTTCCTTTCGTAATACTGGAATGTTCATTCCATCTAATAGTTCCCATAGATATGGAAGTTGTAATTGAATTTCATCAGGCATGACAGATCGATTGGCTTTATATTGCTCATAAAGTTCATGTCGAAAATTCTTTCCTTTTGAATCAAAGGCAGCAACAATATAATCTGGTTTTTCTTCTTCCAGCAATTGAAACACCTGATTTGCAAAACCAAATACAGCGCTTGTTTCAAGACCAGCAGTAGTTGTTAATGGATTCTTTATTAAAGCGTAATGTGCTCGATATAAAGTTGCATATCCATCAATGATAAATAGTCGTTTTTTATTGTTTTTTGAAAGACTCATAACTTAGCGGGATAACCCCGCTAAGTTATGAAAATAGAAGCTTAGAAACTATAAGTTAATGACACGCCAAGCTCTCTTGGAGGTGCAAAAGACTTATATAGTTTTTCTTCAAATGGAGGTTCTAAAGCAAAAATAAATCCTCTGTCTGCATAAGATTCATCAAGGATATTTTTTGCATAGAATCCTAAATTAACTTTATTGAATGAATGAGAATAATATGCATTCAATAGATGGTATGGATCTGATTCATATTCATCATGAGCAGAATCAAATACAAATCCATCTTTTCCTGAAAGCTCAATCATTAAAGAATTGTTTTTAGTGAAATTATAGTTAAATGATAAACTGTAATTCCAGTTTGGAGAATGAGCTTTTTTACCATGAGCGTGACCTTCATGGTCTCCATGGTCATCGTGGTCATCGTGATCTCCGTGATCATCATGGTCATCATCATGGTCCTCATCGCCATGGTCATCATCATGATCGTCGTCATCATGGTCTCCGTGATCATCTCCATGGTCATCGTGATCTCCGTGATCATCGTGATCTCCGTGATCTCCTAATTCAATTTCAGAACTCAATAATCCTAAAGTAGCACTAATGGTGAATTTATCACTTATTCTAAATTCACCAGTTGATTCAGAACCATATTCATAGCCTGATTCAGCATTTGTTTTAAAGAAGGCAAACGCATTAGGATTCATTGGATCTAATTGCTCACTTGTTTCATAAATATGACCATCATGCTCTAAATAAAATAGAGAAGTTGATAATTTTATATTATCAGTATACCATCTTAATCCAGTGGTAACATCATAATATGTTTCTGCATCATATGTTTTTTCATCATCATCTAAATATGGATTTTGATTTATGCCTGCAGGATGATATCCTTCAGCATAGTAAGCAAACCAATGAAGGTTTGGAGCTGGATGTAATTCATAAGCGATTTTATATGAACTTTGAAAATCACCCATGATATCAAAGCTTGCATTTGGATTATCAAAATCATCATATGTTATATCTCTAGCTTCTGTTCTAAAAGCCAAAGAAAGTGATGAATCATTTCTGAAATTATATGCAACCTCACCATATGCAGCTTTTGTGAGAATATCATATCCAGAAGATAAAGCTGTAGCAGAACCTCCAAAGAGATATCCTGCAGCTTTAGTTTTTTCTTCATAGTTAGATTGATATAATCCAATTACATATTCTATCTTATTATCATCAAGAGGATTTGATCTCAATCTGAAATCTACAGTTCTTGTATCAATATCTCTGTTAAATGAATCAAAGAAATCATATGTGTTAGCATCAAATTCGATGTGTTCATCGTGATGATCATCATCATGGTCGTCTCCATGGTCGTCATCGTGGTCGTCATCTCCATGGTCGTCATCTCCGTGATCATCATCTCCATGGTCGTCATGATCTTCATACCCGAGCCAAAAATCATAATTGCCCCAGTCTGAGTCGTAGCTGTGTAATGTTTCATTTTTCGACATACCAACATTGAAATCAAGAATTCCCCCGCCAACATCGTATGTATAATCAGCTATAAATATTTGTGATTTTTGACTATCCTTTCCTGGATTGTCTGAGTATGTGATATGATCAGTATTATTATCTGGTGCCCAGTTATCATACCCATTGTCAAAATCAGAATGAATCATTGTATACTTCTGAGTAATTTTATCACCAGTTTTCAATAGTTTAGCTCTAAATGATTTTTCATCTTTGCTTGCTGACCTATTGCCTTTTAAAGTGACATTATCTTTATATCCATCTGAAAGATGTGAGTGCCCTACCAATCTTAAATTCCAACCGTTTGACAATGGAGTGTTATAAACAATTCCATTTGTAAAGCTATTGTATGAACCAAGCTGAGTCATAACATACCCTTCTTCTTTATCTGTTGGATCATTGGTTTTAAAATTAATCAAACCAGAAGATGCTGCTGCACCAAATAAACTAGTTTGAACACCCATCAATACTTCTACTTGTTGCATATCAAAAAGAGGTGTAATCATGCCAAGTTCAGATAAGTCCATACCATCTAAGACTAATCCAACATAAGTACTTGGAGGTCCTTGGTCAGCATATCTGCTTGTAGAACCTTCTCCTCTAATTTGAAAATATCTAGGTCTAGAAGTACCACCTGCATAATTCAGATTTGGAACCTTCTGTATTAAATCACTGAAGTGTTGTCCTTGTCTGGTTTTCAACTCATCATTAAATATGATTGCTGAATTGGTTAAATCACCTTCATTTACCTTTCGAAGAGAAGAATACACTTCAACCCCTTCAAGAGCTACAGATGTTTCGATTAATTCAAACTTTAGTGAAAGATTAGATTGATTACCTAATGTTACCATTTTAGTATCATCAGCATAACCAATAACTTTTACTAAAATTTTTAAATCTCCTTTCATCTGAATATTTTCAAATGAAAATTGACCATTTGCATCAGTGCTTGTGCCACCAATATTATCAAATTCATCCCCGCCATAAAGAACAACATTAGCATCAGCTAATGGAAGATTTGTTTCTTTATCAACAACTGAACCTGAAAGCGTTGATTGAGCATATGTAAAGCTCGTAATTAATAATAATAAAATAAAATTTTTCATTTTTTTCTCCTTAGAAAAATTAGTTTAACAAAAATATATAGGTTGCTAAGCTGTAGGTGGAGATTTGTTCGGAATTCCGTGAACAGATTTATAGGAAACAAAGTTCAAGCTATTTAAATAAAAATAGTTTGAATGCGTATCATTTTCTAAAACATTATCTGCACTAGGAGTATACTTGGTAAAGCCAAATTTACAGAAATCACAATCGTGTGAATTATCATCATTTGGAATATCTATATATTCTTGATTACAAACATATTGATTTTTGATATCGAACTCATGATGATGATAAACTTCAAAAGTTGCCATCATCAAAGCAGATAAAGTAATCAATGAGATTAATTTCTTTTTCATATTGTTTATAAAAATTAAAAGTTTGTAAGTTGCTGCTGATATTATGAATAATGAAATAACTGTCAAAGCAATTTTTTTAAGTATCGGCCTCTCTATTGTTCTTTCTGCTGCTATGGCTTACTTAGGTCTGTACGCTGGGATGACTATTTCTGCGTCTATTCCAGCAGCAATTATGTCAATGGGAATATTGCGTTTATTTAAAAACTCAAATATTTTAGAAAATAACATTGTTCAAACTGCAGCATCTGCAGGAGAATCGCTTGCAGCTGGAGTTATTTTTACTATTCCTGCATTGCTTCTTATTGGATATTGGGAAAGCGTTGATTATTGGGAAGTGACAAAGATTGCTATGGTCGGTGGTGTGCTTGGTGCACTATTTACTGTACCATTAAGACGCGCTTTAATATTGAAAGCAAAATTAAGGTTTCCAGAAGGGGTTGCAACAGCAAAAGTATTAGAAACAGGACATGAATCTGATCCAGAGAAGTCAAAAGATAGCTTAAAAATGATTGGATTATCTGCATTGGTTGGAGGAATTGTTAAACTTGGAGATCTCGCATTTGGAATTTGGTCAAGTGCAATTGGTGGTGCAAAAGTAATTGGTGGTGCAATCTTTGGAATGGGATCTAGCCTGTCTCCTTCTCTGATTAGTGTTGGTTATATTGTGGGAAGAAATATTGGAATACTAGCGTTTTCTGGAGGATTAATTTCTTGGGCAGTAGCAATTCCAATTTATTCATATATGAATGGATATGAAGGATCAGCTTGGGATGCTGCTGGCACAATTTGGAATACTAAAATTCGTTATTTAGGTGTAGGCGCTATGGTAGTTGGAGGCATTTGGTCTATCATGCAACTTGCAAAACCGCTCATTGAAAGTATCAGCCTAAGCTTAAAGACTTTGCAAGAAGATTCAGACAATATTGCGCTTGAAGAAAGAGATTTACCAATTAACTATGTTTTTATAGGTGTGCTTGCCCTACTAGTGCCTATGTGCCTTACTTATTTTAGTATTATTCCATCTTGGGGTTCAGCTATTATTTTATCATTAATTATGTGTGTTTTTGGGTTTTTATTTTCAGCAGTTGCAGCATATATGGCTGGAGTAGTAGGTTCATCTAATAATCCTATATCAGGCGTAACAATTGCTACCATTTTATTTAGTTCTCTATTGATTGTTACATTCTTTAGCACAGGATCTTCTGAAGGAGCAGCAGCAGCTATTTTAATTGGTTCTGTAGTATGTTGTGCTGCGGCAATTGGCGGAGATAATTTACAAGATTTAAAAACAGGTAATATTGTAGGAGCAACACCTTGGAAACAACAATTAATGCAACTTGTGGGAGTAGTCAGTGCAGCAATGAGCTTAGGAATAGTGCTAATTCTTCTACACGAAGCATATGGTATTGGTGGTCCTGATTTACCTGCACCACAAGCTGTTCTTATGACAAATGTTGCTAAAGGCGTATTTGCTGGAGACTTAGAATGGGCTATGATTTATGCAGGAGCAGTGATTGGAGTTTTAATTATTTTATTAGACCAATATCAACTTAAAAGAGGATCAGATTTCAGAGTTCCAATCTTAGCAGTTGCAATCGGTATCTACCTTCCAATCGAATTAACATTCCCAATCTTTGTTGGTGGTATGCTTAATCATTATGCTAACAAGATTTCTTCTCAAAAAGGAAAAGATAATGGACTACTTATTGCATCTGGATTAATTACGGGAGAAGCATTAATGGCAATCTTCATTGCTATCCCATTATTCTTTGATAAAAACTACTGGCCAGATTATGGACTACCAAGTCCGTTGAATGATATAGTTGGAATTGCGATTTTAGGATGTATACTCGTTTGGCTATACAGAACTGCTAGCAAGTAAAAAATTAATATCCTACTATTGCAAACGTAAAATCATCATATTTCTTTAACTGAGATGCTTTTTTGCTTGCAGATGTATAAGAATCAAATGCGTTACTACGAACATAATAAGTTGTTTTCCCACGATTAAAGACCTGATTCACTTGTATATCGGATATTCCAGTTTCATTTAGTGTTTCTTTTAAGATTTTAGCATTCTCTTTGTTTTCAAATGCACCAAATTGTATAAACCAAACACTATTTTTCTTTATTTTTTTAGATGAAGCAGACTTATTAACTTTTCTTTCATATTCTTTTGCAGCTTTATTATCTCCACTTGCAACTAATGCTTGATATAATAATGATTTTGATACATCTGTAACCAAATGTCTAGGAGCATTAAGATTAAACTCTTTCAACAAGTTAGAAGATTTAATATAAGAGCCTATAGCATAATTCAATTCTGCTTTTTTTAATACCGACAACCAATAATAATCAGACTTGTCATTCATTTGAATTATTTGATCATATATTTCTAGCGCTTTGTCTCCATCGAGTGTGTTAATTGCTTTTTGATAAAGAACGCTTGAATCCAAATCTTGACCAAAGCAAAGATGTGTAAACAAAAATACAAAAAAGATTTTTTTAATAATTTTCATCACTATTGAACAACAATACTATTACAGACTTCAGATAAAGATTTTCTTAAATCAATATCATCTGTATCAAGTTTCATCTGATTTAGTTTAATAATATAAGATTTTTCATTTTTGTACTTCTCTATTAGATCTGTAACAGCATCTTTATCATTTTTTTCAAGATGAATATCAATTAAACGGTTAAACACATATGCATTAAAAGAATCAGAAAGTATTTCTTGGTATAATTTTTCCATTTCGTTAAATCGATTCTGATCAAATAACATATTCTCAACTTCTTTAAATGTTTCAATGCTAGCTTGCGGTTCTGCTTGTGCATATAAAATGAAATTTTTCGCTGCTAAATTAACAAAGTTAATACCTCCACTTTCATAATAGGCTCTAGCAAGTTCTAAATATGAAGGTGGGTATGGCTTTTCAGAATTAACGCTTTTTTCAAGAAAGGAGATGTACTGATCTTTATTATTTTTCTCTTTATGATCCATCGCAATTAAATAATTTAGCCTTGATTCTTCATCCTGTGATTTTGATCCATATTTAATGAGTTTTTTTTCTAATTCTAATGCATTATTCCATAATTTATTATCAATAGCAATATTCTTTAACATAGTAAGTGCCCATATATTCTTAGAATCTAAGTTGATAATATTTTTACACTCATCTTCGGCCCTAATTGTGTTCCCTATTTCTATATAATCTAATCCTAATGCTTGATGAACTTGAATCTTCATTTGCTTTGAAAGACCAGGCCTCACAATAATACTTTGATGAATTTTAAGTGCTTTATCGATATTTCTATCTCTTAATAGATTTCCTAATAATAAATAAGCTTCCGTGTTATTAGAGTCTTGCTGAATTAAATCTTTGAGAATTTGAAACGCGCGTTCTTGATTATTATCAATAATAGCTTTCAATGCTTTGTTATAAATTTCAACACTAGTAGGTTGTTTTGATTTTCTATTATTAATTAGAAAAATAACGATTAAGATAACTACTATTAAGGGAACAAGATACGTTATCTGCAAGATAACTATTCCTTATCATTAAAATTAAATTCTTCACCAACAGCTACATTTCTTAAACTATCAAGCTCATCAGAAATTTCTTTATTTTTCTTGATTAAAGAAGACATTTCAGATCTGTATGAAATTAGGTTACGCAAAGAAATTATATATCCCAACAATACTCCAATCATTACAAAAATAATTATTACAAGATAACCTGGAGCTACAATGGGATCACCTTTAAAGAAATAAATATTGATTGGTTCACTATTTCTATCAAACAAGAAGAATGTTCCAGCAAGGAATGCGAGAAAAAATAAAATCTTTAACAATCTAAACATTAAGCACCAACCATTTCTTTACCATGTAAAATTACTCCAGTTGCATTGACAATTTCCACTGGAACTATATCTTTGATATTACTTGATTTCTTTTCAAAAATCACCCATTCATTCGAATCTGTTCTTCCAGCCCAATGATTAGAAGATTTTTTACTTTCTTTTTCTATCAATACATGTTCAATGCTGTCAATTTTCTTGGAATTTAATTCAAGAGTATGTTCTTTTTGAAGAGTAATAAGCTCATCAAGTCTTTTCTTTTTTATGCTTTCATCAACCTGATCAGTAAACTGTTCTGCCTTTGTATAAGGTCTAGGAGAATACTTAAATGTAAATGCAGAGTTAAATTTTATTTTATTCATTAAATCTAATGTTTCTTCAAAATCTTTATCTGTCTCACCAGGAAATCCTACAATAATATCAGTTGATAAACCACAGTTAGGCATTATTTCTCTTATTTTATCGGCCATATAGTGAAAATGTTCCTTAGTATATGTTCGATTCATGCGTTTTAATATATCATTAGAGCCTGACTGCATAGGAAAGTGTACATAATTACAAATATTTTTTCTTGAAGCCATTACTTCTAGTAGCTCAACATTAATATCTTGAGGATGAGGAGATGTATAGCGTATACGTTCTACTCCATTAATATCAGAAACTGCTAACAATAATTCAGCGAATGAATTGTTTTCATGTTTGTATGAATTAACATTCTGTCCTAACAAAGTTATTTCAACAAAACCTTGGTCAACAGCTTTTCTTACTTCTGTAACAATACTTTCAACGCTTCTACTTCTTTCTCTTCCTCTAGTAAAAGGAACAATACAAAAAGAACAAAACTTATCACAACCTCGCATAATAGAAACCCATGCATTGATACCTTCATTTCTCTTTGGAAAAAGATCTTCATACACTTCATACCTTGATAGCTTTGTGTCCACTATGCTATCTTTTTCCATCATATGGCGATTCATGAGCTTAGGAAGATTTCTATAAGAATCTGGACCAAGAATGATGTCAACATATGGTTTATTTTTTAGCAAGTCATTCTTCAAATTTTGCGCCATACATCCCAAAACTCCAATAATTAGATGTGGTTTTTCTTGTTTTAACTTGTAAAAATTCCCTAAACGAGAATGAATTTTCTTTTCTGCATTTTCTCTAATTGCACATGTATTAACAAAAATCGCATCTGCATTATTTAAATCTTCGGTCTTTTTTAATCCAATATCCTTTAAAATTCCATCAACTAGTTCTGAATCAGCAACGTTCATCTGGCACCCATATGTCTCGAGGGCATAGGATTTGATTTTTGAATTAGATTGAAGCATTATTTAATATAGCCAAGGAAGAAATACTTTTTAGGATCGTCTACTTTTTTGTTTTTATGTACTTCATAATGAAGATGGAATCCTGCAGCTCTACCGCTATTACCTGATTTTCCTATGACATCTCCGCGTTTAACCTTTTGTCCCTTTTTGACATTAATCTTGTAAAGATGAGCATATATTGTTTCGTATCCATAACCATGATCAATTTTTACATAACGTCCCCAACCAGAATCATATTGCGCTTTTGTAACAACACCATCACCTGTTGCAATTACAGGAGTATTGAGATTTACGGCAAAATCTTGTCCGCGATGCATTCTTCTTTTTCCATCTATAGGATCGGTTCTATATCCATATTGTGAACCTAAATATGCACTTTCCACAGGCATAATAGATGGAATATGACGATACATTTCTTCATTAGATTTGATTTTGTTAAAAATAATATCATAGCTGTTTTTTTGTGCATCTAAAGTATATGAAAGAGAATCAATAGTATTTCTTAATTTATTCAACATTGTTGAAGAATCTTCTTTATTCAATTCTTCTTCTGAACCTCCAGTCCCCATCTCTTTAATATCTTCATCAAGCGGAGGTAACGCAGCATAGGTTCTCATTTCACTATCTTTTTCTTCTAATAAAGCTAATTCCTTTTCCATTGCATTTACTTTATCTAATAATTCCTGAGAAATATCAGAATATTCCTGCTCTGCTTGCTCTATTTTATCTTTATAATAATCAGTTGAAAATTTGAGAGATAAATAATAATTAATTCCTACAGACAGAATTAATAAAAAGACAAAAAATAAAGTAAAATCGCTAAGTGAAAAATTAATTTGACGTAGTCTTTTAGAAGAAAGATAATGAATTGAAAATGGTTTTTTATTGCTCATGATTGTTCTTGTTCCTCATGAGAAATATCTTCTTTTGAATCAAATACTTCATGGTCTGGATTATCAATTTCATCCTTTTTATCTTTAATCTTCTTTTTAATATCAACAACATTATCAATTAAAGATATATAACGTTTGTCTCCTACAAAACTGAGAACATTCTTTTCTTTAGTTTTGTTAAATACATAAAGGCCTAACTTTACATACATGCTAGAAAGCTTCCTTTCTAATTGTAGAATATCAAGACGAAGTTTGCTATTATGAGTAAACTCTTCTGCTTTTTCAGAAGCAACCACGCTCCATTCAGAAACAGTCTTTTTTACATCTTCCCAAAGATTATTCATAAAAGCGAATTTATAGATGAAAATAGATATAGCAAAAGAATTTAAAGAGGGGCTCAAAGCTAAAATAGCTAAGAGCCCCTTTCCCTTTTATCGGTAGCCAACCAAATTATTGATTTTGTCTTCTTATAAAAGCAGGTACTTCATCAGATTCTGAATCAGATTCAGTTTCTATTCTATTTTCTTGATTAAACTCTCCAAAGACAAGCGTTGGTGCATCATCAATGTTTTCTGATTCATCATCTTCTTCATTAAATGTTGAAGAAACAGGTGAAGTATTTTGCTCTTCAAATAATGGGGTGTCCATTGCATCCATTATTTCTTCACTTTCTCGATTGTAGTTCCTATCCATAACCTCTCTTGAATCATTTGTTTGTTCGATTGGTCTCGAATCAAATCCAGTTACAATAACAGTAACTTTTAATTCATCTTTCATGGTTGGATCAACTACATACCCAAAATTAAGATTTACATCCTTTCCGGCCTCTTCATATATAATTTCTGTAGCAGCACTCAGTTCATCTAGTGTCATATTTTCTCCACCTCGAATACTAACAATTGCTCCTCTTGCTCCACGAATTGATTGAGCTTCTAAAAGAGGGCTACAGATTGCTTGCTGTGCAGCTAATACAGCTCTTTCTTCGCCACTCGCTGTACCTGAACCCATTAATGCATCACCCATTCCTCTCATTACTGTATTTACATCAGCAAAATCAAGATTAATCTGTCCTCGTTCATTAATAAGATCTGATATTCCTTGTGCAGCATTCAATAATATTGAATCAGCCATTTTAAATGAATCTTCTGCAGGGGTATTTTTTTCAATTACTGACAAAAGTTTTTCATTTGGAATAACAATAAGTGTATCACAAAAATTTCTTATTGAACTAACTCCTTTTAATGCTTTTGACATTCTTTTTGCCCCTTCAAATTTAAAAGGCAGTGTAACAATAGCGACTGTAAGGATACCTAAATCTTTACACATCTTTGCAACAACAGGAGCAGCACCTGTGCCTGTACCGCCTCCCATCCCAGCAGTAACAAATACCATATCAGAGCCAGCAACCAATGATTGAACGCGCTCTTGATCATCTAACATTGCTTTTTTGCCAACTTCTGGCTTTGCTCCTGCGCCTAAACCTTTTGTCAAATCTTTTCCTATCTGCATCTTTGTTTCAGCATGATTTTTATCTAGATCCTGTATATCAGTGTTAATCGCAATAAATTCTACACCTTCCATACCTGATGTAATCATTCGATTAACTGCATTACCGCCAGCACCACCGACTCCTAGCACTTTAATTTTAGCTTTCTGATCTTGTATAGCTTCAAATTCAAATAACATATTTTCTCCTTTTATTACTCAAAAAAACCTTTCCAAATATTGGAAAAATTTTCTGTAAATGATTTTTTAATACCAATGAGAGGATTGTCATCTTCAACATTTAATATAGGCCATTTTAATAAACCTACAAGAGTTGCATACTCTCTTTTATCCTCTAAATTCTCTTTAAAAGTGATATCTTTTATTGGAAGATATTCACACTTTATACTTATATCTTTATTATCTGGATTTTCTGATTCTAGCTCTTCTAAATATTCTTTAAAAAGCAGATCAAGATTTTTTACATTAGAACCGCCTCCTGTAATTTTAATCCCTGAACCAAATTCAGATATTTTTTCACCAGTAATCCTAATTTCATTTCTTACTCTATCTATAATGTCTTTAAACCTTGCTTCTGCTACTTCAGAAACTTCTTTCTGATTGAGTTGTTTTTTTAATGTGTCTCCACTAATGGATAGCTCAAAATTAGATGAAATATCTGCTAACTTTGATAATGCAGAAACATGTTTTCTTTTTACTTCTTCCGCATCATCAATTGCAACATTAAACATTGTTGCTAAATCTTTAGTAACAGAGTGAGAGCCGAGAGGAATCACCTTTGAATGCATAATATATCTATCTTTATATATAACAACATTAGTTTTGTCTGAGCCTATATCAACAAATATAACTCCAAGGTCTTTATCATCTTCTGATATGTTGGCATAAGCTGATGCTAATCCATCAAAAACTGCATCTACTTCAATTGAAAAGTCATCATCAAAACAAGTCTTAATCTGATTGAGATTAAAGTCTTGGACGTGAATTACATGAGATCTTGCTTGTATAATTTCACCAACACAACCAATAGCATTACGAATTAAAGGAGAGTCGTCTATAATATATCCTCTTGATATATTGTGAACTACATGTCTTCCAGCAGATATCTGTAAATCAGAGCATTGCGATAAAAGCTTACTTACAATCTCTTCATCAATCTTAAGATCAGAATTGTCTTTTATTCTGCTCCTAGTAGATGAATTAATAGATTTAACTGTATTTCCTGATACTGAAACAATAGCTTCTTTAACATTGTATCCTGATTCTTCTTCAATAAGTTTTATCAACAATTCTAAATCATTTATTAATTGTTCTTTATCTACAATAGTACCACACTCGATGGCTCTACTATTAATAGACTTTATAGATAAAATCTCTAACTCTTTCTCTTGATTGACTTTTGCTATAGCTCCTTTAATGCTAAAAGAACCTAAATCAAAAGCTACATACACTTGTCCATTCATACTCTTCTCTCTTTTACTACTATCTGATCTTTATATCTAAGATCTATGTATTTATAAATATTAAAATCTTTATCAGCAGGCAAAGCGTTATCAAACGCTTTTAAATAATCTATTTTTTTAAAGATATCATTTGAACCAAGTAAAATTTTTGTTTTCCCGTTCTTTAAAATTATTTCATATTCATTGCTATCATTAAAAACAAATTCTGATATATCTTCATATAAACGATGAAAATTTCTTTTTGAATACTTAATAACATCAATGGATCTAATAACATTGGATGATTTTGTTTTTTCTCCTGATGGATATAATTCTTCATTAGTTTTAAAATTTGAAAGTATTGGCAAAGATATGTTTTCATATTCTTCAACCGGCAGACATATACCATCTATATCTAGCATAATTAAATCAGTTGAATTAATTAAAGCAAGAGGCTCTCTTTCATATATAAAAATATTAATTGTTCCAGGAAATATTCTTGATATTTTACAGTCTTTAACATAGGCAAGAGACTCAATATCATCTTTGTAAGATTTTAAATCAAAGAACATGATGTGATTATCTTTGATATCGTTTTTGTATGAAGCTAAGGAGCTATCATCAAAATATTGTACGCCATTTATTTCAACATTTTTAATCATAAAAATGTTATTAAATGATGCCCACTGAAAAGACATAAAGATTATTGCTCCTAACATTATAAAAAAGAAGAAATTTTCTAAATATGTTTTCTGAAAATACTTCATAATGAATCAATTTCTCCTTCTTTAAATCCCATCAGTTTAACTTCTAATTTCATATCCACATCAAATTTTTCTTTAACTGTATTTTTTGCTTTTTTTATTAACATAAGCATGTCATTAGCTTTTGCATTTTCTTTATTAATAAAAAAGTTTGCGTGTTTTTCAGAAATCTGTGCACCACCAATTGTTAAACCTTTTAAACCAGCTTGATCGATTAACATTCCGGCAGGTTGTTCTTTAGATGGATTTTTAAAAACGCTACCTGCAGAACGATAATTAAGAGGTTGAGTGTCTTTTCGTCCAAACTGAGCTACTTTTGAATTATCTTCTATTATTTGCTTATCTGAATAATCCATATTAAATAATGCTGAAAGAAGAATACTCCCATTTTTAAAAGAAGAACTTCTGTATGAAAAATCAATTTCAGATTTAGCAACCGTGATAACCTCATTCGTATCCGGATCAATCAACTCTACACTTTCAAGACAATTAGAAATTTCGCCACCCCAAGCACCAGCATTCATAATTAATGCTCCCCCTAAGGTTCCTGGCACGCCAATAAGATTCTCCAATCCTTTCAAATTATTTTTAATAGAATATTTTACAAGCTTTCCTAGCATCACACCGCATTCTGCATAAATTTTATTATCTTCTACATCTATACCATTTAGACAGCTTTTAATACAGATAATTATTCCTCTCACACCGCCATCACTAACTAGTAAATTAGATCCCGATCCAATAACATTGACTTCTTGTTTATATTCTTTGCTTATTTCAAACACCTTAATCAAATCCTCTTTATTTGATGGTAAAACGAACAAATCAGCAGGTCCACCAATACCGTATGTGGTATGATTTTTCATCAGCTCATTAACCATCACTTTTGATTCAGTGTTATTTTCTATATGGTCTTTTACACGGTCTATCATACTAATCTTTCTTTAATTAAATCTGAATATCTCCATATATTTCCTGCACCAATTGTTAGAATTATATCACCTTTTTTATAAATAGATTCTACATCATCAACTAAATTTTTTAATGTAGTAGGTGCAACAGATTGATGTCCCAACTTTAACATCTCATCTATAATTATTTGTGAATTAATAGAATCATTATTCAATTCTCTGGATGCAAATATCTCAGTTATCAGAACAGAGTCAGCTAACAAAAGAGATTCTGCAAACTCTTTAAAAAATTGCTCTGTTCTCGAGTATAGATGCGGTTGAAAAACTACTACTAATCTTCTATTCCAATTATCTTTTATAGCTTTTATTACACTTTCTACTTCAACAGGATGATGTCCATAATCATCAACAACCATTAAAGATTCATCATTGTTTTTGATATCAAATCTTCGCTTTACTCCATCAAATTTTTCTAAGCTATTAATAATCTTATTTATTGGAACATTCATTATTCTTGCAACAGATATTGCTGCAAGAGCATTCCAAACATTATAAACTCCTGGCAATTGCATAGATAATGGATATTTTTCATTTTTTTCAACTAAAGTAAATGTGGTATTTCCATCATTCTGAACAATATCTTCTGCTCTAAAATCAACATCTTTCGAATGAATTCCGTAAGTAAAAATTGGCTTATCAATATCATTAATAAGAGATGCGGCATTTTCTGAGTCCTTGCATATACTAACAGCGCCATAAAATGGAACAGAGTTTGCAAATTGTAAAAATGTCTCTTTTAAATCTTCTATATCTTTGTAACAATCTGTATGCTCTAAATCAATATTATTTATAACTGCAATTGTAGGGTTTAATTGAAGAAGACTTCTATTGTATTCATCTGCTTCTACAACGAAAACATCACCTTCTCCTAAAGCTGAATTACTATTTATTGACTTAACAACGCCTCCAACTACAATAGTTGGATCCAAATCAGAATCTTTCAACATAGAACCAACAATTGATGTTGTTGTTGTTTTTCCATGAGTACCTGAAATAGCAACAGTAGAACTTTTTAGTTTTGCAATTTGTGAGATCATTTTTGCTCTTGAATAACATATAATGTTTTGTTTTCTTGCCTCTGTCAACTCACAATTATCTTCTGGAATAGCATCAGAATAAACAACTAAGTCTAATTCATTAATATTGTCTGAACTATGACCAATAGATATTCGAATACCAAATTTTTCAAGTCTTTCCACATTAGAAGATTTTGATAAATCAGATCCAGTAATATTAAAATCTTGATTATGAAGAAGCTCTGCAATTCCGCTCATACCAATACCACCAATGCCAATAAAATGAATATTCTTTATACTAGCTAGCATATAGATGCTCCAAAATATTTTCTTTGATGATTCTTAAAGAATCTGGTTTATTAATATTTTTTATATTATTCATCATAGAAGAATAAACTCTTTCATTATTTAATATTTCATCGACTTTCTTAAACAATAAATTGCTATTAACATCTTTTTCTTCTATAACGACAGATGATAAGCTATCTGTTAATGTTTTTGCATTGTAATATTGATGATTATCTGCAGCAAACTTGAAAGGAATAAAGATTGCAGGTCTATTAAACTGTAATAATTCAGATACGGTCATTGCTCCAGATCTTGAAACAACCAAATTGGCAGTATCATATAGATAAGGCATATTATCAACAAAAGAAAATATCTTGATCGAATCAGATTCGTATTTCTTATATTTGTCAAAATTATTTTCTCCAACAAGCCAAACAATATTAATGTTAGGTATAATATCTTTTTCAATACCATCAGAAATCAGATGATTTAAAAATTCAGAACCTTGACTTCCTCCTATAATTAGTAGTGTTTTTTTAGTGAAATCAATATTCATATTTATCTCAATAAAAGGTTTAATGTGTATAGGATTTCCAGTAAATATTGTATTAACATTCTTTAAATAGTTTTTAGCATTATCAAATCCAAGGAATACAATTTTTGCTCTTTTCCCAAACATTCTTGTTACAATACCTGGAAATGAATTTTGTTCATGTATGAAGTATGGAACATTAAAAATTCGTGCCACTTGAAGAGGCAAGAAAGAAGAATATCCTCCGCTTGCAATAACCAAATTTGGTTTATTAACTGCAAAGAAAACTAAAACCCTTATAAAACCAAATAATAGTTGAAATATCAAAATAAAATTTCTTATACAACTCTTAATGCTAAAAGATCGATTAAAACCTCTGATTGGAATTAATAAACTTTTTATATTTTCAAAAGATATTTTCTTTGATTCTATGCCATATTTTGATCCAATATAATACATCTTTTTATTGTTAAGACTTTTATCAAGTTCTTGCTTAATTGCCATCAATGGATAATAATGACCACCTGTCCCTCCACCACAAAAAAGTATATTCTTATTAGTTGACACGAAGCCTCCAATCTCTTACACGAAGCTTCCTCTGAGCTCTACTTATATTAAGTAGAATGCCTACCATTAATAAATTGGTTATTAGAGATGATCCTCCATAGCTAATAAAAGGTAGCGTAACTCCGGTTACAGGTATCAAACCAATAACAACTCCAATATTTACAAAAGCATAGTAGGTAATACTTAATCCAAATCCAATGGACAAAATTATTCCAAAGATATCATTTGAATTTTTTGCAATTTGTATAATTCTATAAAAGATAATTATATACGCAAGCATAACAACTATACCAGCCAAAAATCCAAGCTCTTCTCCAATAACAGCAAATATAAAATCTGTATGCGGTTCTGGTAGATATTCATGTTTCTGTAGGCTATCACCCCATCCTCTACCTAAGAATCCACCTTGCTGCAGTGCAAGCAATGATTGTGTTGATTGATATCCTATTGCTTCTGAACTGCTTGGATCAATAAAAGACAATATTCTTTTTAAAACATAGCTCTTCTGGTTAATTATAAAAATTAACATGGAACTTGCCCCTAATAAGATTGTGGTGAAAAACTGTATTAATTTTGCACCTCCAATAAAAAGCATTGAAAAAACAATTCCCATTAATATTATAGTTGTGGAATTGTCAGGCTGAATCATTATTAATAGAGCAATTGGTAATACAACAAGAACAGGAAAAACGATTCCAGTAAAAAATTGATCCATATTCTTATAATGTCTATCAATATAATCAGCTAAGAAAATAATTATAGAAAATCGTGCAAAATCAGACGTTTGGAATGATACTGGACCAATAGAAATCCATCTACAAGCATCTCCACCGCAACCTTGAAATTTTGTATATAATAATAAAAGAAAAGATATCCCTATTAATATCCATGGTAATTTTAATTTTTGAAAATTTTTATAATTAAAATGAGACATGAGCAAGAATAATAGCGCAGCAGGAACTACTTTTAGAAATTGTCTAAAAAAATAATAAAATGCTGAATCTCCATTAGTTAACTTTAAAGATTGACCAGAGCTTGCGCTAAACAATACAGCTAAACCAAAACCAACAAGAAAAATAACTGTCCAAAATAGCCACTTATCTTGTTTCTTTTCTTTAATATTGATTTTCATGAGTAATATTCCTCAACTATATCTTTGAAGACATTACCTCTATGTTCAAAGTTATTAAATTGATCAAAGCTTGAACAACCTGGTGATAACAGAACGCCATTTAAGCTATATTCTTCAGCTATTTTTATAGAATGATGAACTGATTCATTAAAATCTGTTATTATATCAACATCATAATTAGGAAGTTTATTTTTTATTTCATCTGCAGCTTTTCCATAAGCAACAATCTTAATATCTATTGACGAAGAATCAATATAGCTTGAATAATCAATCCCTTTAGATTTCCCGCCTAAAATCAACACAATATTAGTAATTTTTAAGTTAATACAGTTAGACAGTGCTGACTTAATCGATAATCCATTTGTAGATTTTGAATCATTTATAAAAGTAATACCGTCAGTTTTTTTAAAAATTTCAAATCTATGTTCTAAACCTTTAAAGTCTTTTAAAAAATTAAAAGTCATTTCTTCATCAATGTCTAACAATGATGCAATCTTAGCAACTGCAACATGATTTGAATTTTGATTTTCAACACATGAAAATGTTAAGACATTAGTTTTTTGGGCAATATCTTTGAAAGATTGCTTCAAATTTTTATCATCTAAATTGTATATTGCAAAATCTTGCTTATCCATATTTTTAAACAAGTTTAATTTTGCATTTTTATAGTTATTATATGTATCGTGTATATCTAAATGATCTTCAGATAAATTCAAAATTGTTGCGATATTTGGTTTAAATGATATGATGTCTTCAGCTTGAAAGCTTGATACTTCTAATATTACGTAATCGTAATTATGTTTTTTAAATAAGCTATTTTCGACAACCAATTGAGAAAATGGTATCCCAATATTTCCACCTTTCAAAACATTAAAATTCTGATTTAAAACACTATGTAGAGCTGTTACAACAGTTGTCTTTCCATTAGTTCCAGTTACAGCAATTATTTTTATATCTGATAATTGATAAGCAAATTCAATCTCACCTATTACTTCAATGTCCTTATCTAATGCATCTTGAATTATTTTAATGTTATTTGGTACGCCAGGTGATTTTATAATCAATTCTGAATCGAGAATTTTGTTAGAATGATTCCCTAATTCTATATTAACGCCCATACTTTTTAAATCTTTAACATACAATTCATTAACATTTAATTTGTTATCCGATATGAAAACATTGGCACCATTAGATATTGCTAGCTTTGCAGCCCAGTATCCACTTAATCCTAATCCTAAAATGACAATATTTTTATTCTTTAGGTTCATATGTGTGCTTCCAAATCACAAATTGAATTTTTTGGTACTTTTGTTCCAGGTTCTGGAAATTGTGATATTACCCTACCATAACCTTTAACCTTAGTCTTGATTCCTATTTTATGTAAAACCTCTCTTGCATCTCTAACGCTTTTGTCTTTTACATCAGGAATAATTACTAATTCTATATTTTTTTGAATTAATACTTGGTTTGATTTTTTTAATTTTTCAGTAACATTCTTTCTTTTATCATTGCTAACAATTTTAATATCTGAATCAATATTAATAATTCGTTTCATTACTGATTTAAAAACAGGTGCAGCTGAAACTGAACCCCAAAATTGATTATTAATCATCGTTGGTTCATCAATTATTATTAAAGCAAGAAGCTGCGGGTTATCCTTAGGAAAAAATCCAACAAAGCTTGACAAATGTTTTGATTCTGAATAACCACCATCCATAGATTTTTGCGCAGTGCCCGTTTTCCCTGCAACATCCCAACCTTCCAAATAAGCACTTCTCCCAGAACCAATACTAACAGTATTAAACAGCATATTTCTTAAAGTTTCAGAATCATTTTGAGATAGGACACGTTTCTTAACTTTTCTTTTTCCTTCAATAATTTTTTTATCATCTTTTATAACTTTGTCAATCAGATATGGTTTCAATAAAAAACCTCCATTTGCAATAGAAGCATATGCCATTGCTATATGAACTGGTGTTACAGCAATCTCATAACCTATCGGAACGCTATGCATAGAAGATGCGGTCCAATCTTTTGTATTTCTAAATTTTGCTCTTCCTTTTCCTTGAATATTCAAACCAGTATCTGAAGAGAATCCAAGTTCTTTAGCTTTTTTATAAATATTTTCTTTACCCAATTCTTGAGCAAGCTTTATTGTTCCAATATTGCTTGAGAATGCTAAAATCTCCTCTAGGGTCAATACAGTATGAGGTTCATGATCTTCTATCATCTTACTTCCATCTCCATAAAAGTCATACGGACCTTCAACATTATATTCATGAAATCTATCAACGCCTTCCTCTAAAGCAGAAGCAATTGTAACAATTTTGAAAGTAGAACCTGGTTCAATTATATCAGAAACAATTCTATTTCTTTTATAATCTCCTTCAAAATCTTTCTGAGCATTTGGATTGAAATCTGGAACACTTACCATTGATAATATTTTACCATCTTGAGGATTAATAATTATACCCATTGCACCAATAGCGCTTGTTTTTTCTACCTGCTTTAATAATTCTTCTCTTAAGATTGCTTGATATTCTTTATTTAGTGTTAAATAAATATCCGAACCATTTTCGGGGTCTTGATTCTTCAAAGTTGCATCATATATTCTTTCTTGCAATCCATTGATTTTGAACGGTACGTTTACAGATTTTCCTTTTAGATATTCCTCATATTGATATTCCAAACCAGCTATACCTCTATCATCAGTGTCAGTAAAGCCAACAACCTGACCAAATAATTCATGCTCAGGATAATATCTTTTATAATCTTTTTTTATATCTAAAGATTTTGGATATTTTCCTTGTAAATACTCACAATCTTTTCTAGTCTTTTTTTCTAAAACAACATAGGATTTATTATTCATCTTTTCTGAATATATAGCTGGATCAACACCTGTGCATTCTGATATGTCGCTAAGAAATGTTTCTTTGTTATTCAATTCTTTTAATCGAACAGCAATTTCATAAAATGTAATATTTTGTGTAATGCTTACATTGTTAGCATCAAAAATATTACCTCTACTTCCTTCAATTTTTTCTTCTCTTAATCCTTGAGTATTATCTGTGGCATTTATAATCTGGATTTCACTTAATTTTAATATAAATAATGCCCAAACGATTAGAATTGCACCTGTTAAAACATTAATCCTTCCTTTAAAATTTAAATAACTCTTAGTCATTCTCTTTATTTACCTTGATTGTTATTGTTTCAGGAACGCTATCGACTAGACCAATTTTTCTAGCTCGTTTTGATAACTGATCAGAGCGTTTTAATTTTTCAACCTCATTAGATGCCAAGATTAATTCTTCTTTTAGCAAAGCTTTTGTTTCTTTCTGGATTACAATATGAGATTGTGTCTTATCCATTTCAGCAAAAATAGCTAGATAAGTAACAACAGTGGTTAATGTTGCAAAAAACATTATTCCCCACTTATAATTTTCTCTTTTTTCAATTTGTGCGATTGTTAATTTTTTTCTTCTTCGCGATTTAGCCAATTTTTTCTCCTACTCTCATTTTTGCACTTCTAGATCTTTTATTTAATGAAATCTCATTATCTGTTGGAATAAATGGTTTCTTTGATAAAACATTGAGAACATTATCTTTTTTTAATTCTCTAAATTTATTTTTTACCATTCTGTCTTCCATTGAGTGATAACTAATAATTACAATCCTTCCTTCTGGTTCAAGGAAATCAATAAAGGTATTTAAGAAATCACTTAGATGATCAAGTTCATCATTTGTTTTTATTCTTAATGCTTGAAATATTCTTGCGTAAGTCTTAATGCGATATTTATAAGGAGTTACTTTATTGATAACATCTATCAATGAATCAGTGCTGATTGAATTTTTTAACTCTTTAATAGCCTTTGCAATCTTAAAAGAATTTCTTTCTTCTCCAAATTCCCTGAAAATATTAGCTAATTCTTTATCAGAAGAATTTAGTATGACATCTTTTGCTGTTTCAGAACTATCTATATCAAATCTCATATCTAATTCCGATTTATATCTATAAGAAAATCCTCTTGAAGGGTTGTCTAGTTGAAATGAAGACAATCCAAGATCTAACAGAATACCATTTACTTTTTTTCTGTCAAATTGAATTAGTATGTTTTTCAAATCTTTATAGCTTGAATGAACTAATTCAAAATTTTTAAAATGCTCTAATCTCTTTCTTGCAATCTCAATTGAATTAGAATCTCTATCAAAACCAACAAGAAATCCTGTTTTAAGATTTTCTAAAATTTCATAAGAATGTCCACCAAGGCCAACAGTACCATCTATATAAAATCCACTATCCGATATATTTAAGTTATTAATTGTTTCCGACAACATTACAGGAGAATGATTATAACGTTCTGTCGAAAACATATTCATCAGACTGTTACTTTCCTAGAGAGCTCTTCATAGTAATCATCATTGATTGAGCTATTTTTTTCATGAGATATGAGTGCTTTTTTATCCCAAATTTCAATTTTATTTAAAACACCTATAATTGTTAGATCTTTATCAATATTTGCATAATCTATTAATTGTTTTGATAGTATTATTCTCCCTTGATCGTCATACGAAACAATATTTGCATGTCGCAAATGATTTCTGAGAAAAGTGCGACTTGCAGAAGACAATGAGGATAACTTATTTAATTCTTTTTCAATTTTCTTCCACTCTCCTAAAGGATAAACCCATATACAAGAATCAACGCCTCTAGTGACAACAAATGTTTTATTATCAGATTTTTTTAGCTGCTTACGAAATGCAGATGGAATATTGATTCTATTCTTCGAATCAATAACAAAATTATGCTCTCCTATAAATGTATATTGGCTACTCATAATAAAAAGGGAAAATTACCCACAATTAACCACTATATTAATTAAAGAGAGGTGTTTTAGTCAATAAATTTATTATAAAAATGCTATTATCTTTGAAGTAAGAAAGTTATATAAAATAATAGGTGGGTAATATTCTATCTTTTGGGTATATATTTTGTAATAGAAATTACTAAAGGATCATATCTGAGGTTAATTAAAACTGGAAAATTATTATATATTCTATCAGAAATATCTAACATTTGTGAAAATTGATATTCAGAAAATAAAACTAACTCCACATCTTTAGTGTTAGCTATAATAATATCTATCTCTTCACCATTCCATTCCTCTACTATTAAATTGGACTGACTATTATCTTCAAAAACAAAATATTCTGAAGAAGTATCATTATTATTTGAAAAGTTAATATAATTTTCACTTGATGATTGAAAACGAATATTAAGAGGGATTTCTAAGTTTTCAGAAAAAGATTCTTTGGAGTTGATTGCATATATAGATTCAATATCTTTTTCATTTAATCTTAGCAATGCTTTCTTGTCCTCTATAGAGCTGTCTGGCTTATTTTGAAGTAAAATTGTTGCAAATACAAGACTTAGAAATATAATACCAACCAATATGTTTGATCTTTCCAAATGAGAAAAACGGATTTTAAACAAACTTTTATCTTTATTTTTATCTGTTTCTTGAGAAATATCTTTAGATCTTTTTTTATTTAGGAAATTTTCTAAACTATCAAGAGCCTCGTCAATATCACATCCAATTTCATTAATATAAGCCTTGAAGAATAGCTTTGTATAAATGCCCGGAATTTCAGCAAATTTTCCAGATTCAAGAAATTTTAGGTACTTAACATCAATTTTTGTTCTTCTGCTAATATCCTCAAGTGAAATTTTGCGTTCTCTTCTTATTTTTTTATAGTGTGAATAAAAAATCATAAATTTTTCAAATTTTCTTCAATTATACTGTTTTCAAACTTTTTTACTGGGAAACCTACAATATTATGATAGCATCCGTCAATGTTTTTAATCAAAATATCTGCGCACTCTTCTATATTATATGCCCCTGCTTTATCTAAAACTTCAAATGATGATATATATTCATATATATCAGAGTCTTTCAAATCATTAAAGATAACAGAAGATTTATCATAAATAGTATTAATGGTTCCATCAATTATTAAACTTAATGCACTTATTACGTAATGTTTTTTTCCTGATAATTGTTTAATCATATTGAAGGCTTCTTTATCTGACCTAGGTTTTCCAATAATGCTATTTTCAAAATTAACGATAGTATCGCCTGAAATTACCGCATAATCTTTATGTTTTTTCCAAACAGAGAATGCTTTTCTTTCTGAGGTGTCAACAACATATCGATCAGGTGAAAGATTATTCTTGTTTTCTTCATCAATTCCTGATGGAAGAATAATAAATTTATATCCTAATTCTGAGAGAATTTTTTTTCTTCTTGGAGAGTTAGATGCTAATATTATTTCCATTTTTTTTTGATTAAATTTAGTTATTTTCATTTGTAATAAGCGAGCATGAACAATTTAAAAACAGTGACAAGTGTATATTCAAAATATATTGACTCTATACCTGAAGCTAGAAAATTTTTTGGTAGACCTTTAACATATACTGAAAAAATACTTTTTTCTCATTTAAATGAACCTCTCGAATCAATTCCTAAACGAACAAAATCTTTTTGTTCTATAAAACCTGATAGAGTAGCTATGCAAGATGCGACAGCGCAAATGGCCTTGCTTCAATTTATGAATTCAGGTATGAAAACTACAGCTGTGCCAACAACTGTTCATTGTGATCATTTAATTACAGCAATTAATGGTGCAAAAGATGATTTAGATAACGCAATTATTAAAAATAAAGAGGTTTATGATTTTTTATTGGCTGTATGTGAAAAATATGGAATTGGATTTTGGAAACCTGGAGCAGGCATTATACATCAAATTGTTTTGGAAAATTATGCTTTTCCAGGATCTTTAATGATTGGAACTGATTCTCATACTCCTAATGCAGGAGGATTAGGTATGGTTGCAATTGGTGTAGGTGGCGCAGATGCAGTAGATGTGATGACTGATTCTTTGTGGGAAATAAATTGGCCAGGAATTATCGGGGTAAAATTAACAGGAAAATTGAGTAATTGGGCATCAGCAAAAGATGTTATACTAAAACTTGCAGGAATTTTAACAGTTAAAGGTGGCACAGGAAAGATTATCGAATATTTTGGTGAAGGAACTGAAAGCATAAGCTGCACTGGTAAAGGAACAATTACAAATATGGGCGCAGAAGTTGGTGCAACTACATCTATATTTCCATATGATAAAAAGATGTATGAATATCTTGCTGCAACATCAAGAAAAAACATTGGAGATGAAGCAGAAAAAATCAAAAATGAATTAAAAGCTGATGAAGAAGTAATTGAAAATCCAGAAAAATATTACGATGAAGTGATTGAGATTAATTTGTCTGAATTAGAACCTCACATAGTAGGTCCCTATAGCCCAGATCTATCAAGAAAAATATCAGAAATGCCTGTTGCAATCAAAGAGAATAATTATCAAGATAATTTGAGAGTTGGTCTAATTGGAAGTTGTACAAATTCTTCTTATGAAGACATTGAAAGAGCAGCTCATATTGCAAAACAAGCACTGGAAAAAGGCTTAAAGGCAAAATCAAGTTTCTACATTACTCCAGGATCTAATCAAATAAAAGCAACAATGGAGCGTGATGGATATACAAAAATATTCCAAGAACTCGGTGGTGAAGTACTTGCAAATGCTTGTGGTCCATGTATAGGACAATGGCAAAGATCAGATGTTGATGATGGTGAAAAAAATACAATTATCAATTCTTTTAATAGAAATTTTGCAAAACGCAATGATGGCAATGCTGCAACAGAATCATTTGTTGCTAGCCCTGAAATTGTTACTGCATTGACTATTGCAGGAAAATTAAGTTTTAACCCAATATCTGATAATATTATTCTTGATAATGGTGAAGAGTTTAAATTTGATGCACCTCAAGGCTCAGAACTGCCAACTGAAGGTTTTGCAAAAATAAAAACATCAGATTTTGATTCTTTTGAAATTCCTGATTCTGAAAAAGAAATAACTATACATCCTGATAGCAAGAGATTGCAATTATTGGAACCATTTGAGAAATGGAATAATGAACAAATAAAAGATTTAAGAATTCTTATTAAAGCCAAAGGAAAATGTACAACAGATCATGTCTCGCCAGCTGGACCATGGCTTCGATTTAGAGGTCACCTAGAAAATATATCACAGAATGTGTATTCTGGCGCATTGAACGCATTTACAGATACCACTGGAGAAGCAATAAATACAGATAATAGGAATACTGAAAATATCTACGAAGTTGCTAAATACTATAAATCCAAAAAGATTGATTGGATTGCTATAGCAGATGAAAATTATGGAGAGGGCTCAAGTAGAGAACACGCAGCCATGGAACCAAGATTTATGGGCTGTAAAATAATTCTTGCAAAGAGCTTTGCGAGAATTGCACAAACTAATCTTAAGAAACAAGGAATTATACCTTTAATGTTTGAAAATAAATCAGACTATGATCTGATTGAAGCTTTTGATACAATTTCTACTATAAATCTAGAAGAATTTTCATCAAAAAATAATATAAAACTATGCTTGAAAAAACCAGATGGTTCAACGCATACCATTAATACAATACATACATTTTCTGATAATCAAATTTTATGGTTCAAAGCAGGGTCGGCATTAAACCTTATAGCAAGTCAATTAAATTGAGCAACATAGAGCAAATAAATAAAGATTGGGATTTCACTATTGGGCTAGAAATCCACGTACAGCTTGAAACAAATTCAAAAATGTTTAGTTCGTGTGAATATTCTTATGATAAATCACCCAATTCATTAACGTGCCCTACTTCGCTAGGTTTACCTGGAGCTCTACCAACTATCAATCAAAAAGCGATTGATTTTGCAATTAAATTTGGATTAGCAGTAAAAGGAAATGTTCATCCTTCGTTTTCTTTTTCAAGAAAACATTATTTCTATCCTGATTTACCTAAAGGATATCAAATATCACAATATGATGAACCTATCATAACAGGTGGATCTGTACCAATTTGGTGGAATAATGAAAGATACAATATTGATTTGACTAGAGCTCACCTTGAAGAGGATGCAGGAAAATCAACTCATGATGCTTCAAATAAAAAAAGTAAAGTTGATTTCAATAGAAGTGGTGCACCTTTAATAGAAATAGTAACAGAACCGGTAATGTCTCATCCAGAGCAAGCACGTGCCTTTGTCCAACGAATCAAACAAATTGTTAACTACATCCTTATATCAAACGCAGAAATGGAACAAGGAAAATTACGATGTGATGCAAATATTTCTATAAAAAAGAAAGACACAAAAACATTTGGCACAAAAACAGAGATTAAAAATATAAACTCCTTCAGAAATGTTCAAAAAGCTATTGAATCTGAAATAAAAAGACAGCATGAACTTTTATCAAAAGGAGATTCAGTAAAACAGGCAACGCTTACTTGGAATAATGAAAAAAATACAGCAGAAATAATGCGAATTAAAGAAAATGCTGATGACTACAGATATTTTCCTGAGCCTGATTTGCCTCCAGTAGAAATTGACAAAAAACATATTGAATCAGTAAGAAAACTTCTTCCTAATCTTCCCTTTGAATTAGAAGACAAATGGATGAAAGACTATAATTTTACATCTGCAGAAGCAAGAATATTATCAAACACAATCGAAATTGCATCTTATTTTGAAAAAATGACATCTAATACAAATGCTAAAGATGCAAATAAATGGATTACAGGTGAATTATTCAGACTATTTAATGAAGAAAATCAAGAATTTGATGACAAAAAAATAAATCATAATGATCTTTCAAAAATTATATCATTAGTTAATGATGAGAAAATTACTGCAGCTTCTGGAAAAGAAATTTTAAGAAAATTATTCTATTCTGATTTAGAAATTGATACGATTATTAAAGATGGAAATTATACATTAACCTCACAAGAAATTAATATTGATGAAATAGTAAAAAATGTACTAAAAGATAGCCCAGAAGAGGTCAAAAGATTCAAAAAAGGAGAAGAAAAACTACTCGGATATTTTATTGGAAAAATTATGAAAGCTTCTAGCGGAAAAGTTAATCACAAAAAGATAGTCGAGATTCTAAATAAAGAATTAGAAAAAAATTAGAATTTTTTACCTTGAGATATCAACTCTCTTATAACAGTATCAATCCCTTTTTTATCGATAATTTTTATACCCTTTGCAGATACTGTCAATGTAACAGATTTTTTTAGGCTTTCTACCCAGAAAGTCTTTTTCTGTAGATTAACATCGAATCTTCTACGAGTTTTGTTATGAGCATGACTAACATTGTTGCCATACATAACTCTTTTTCCTGTTACTTCACAAACTCTTGACATTTTTTAACCTTTTTTTATTTAATTTAAGGTTTGGGAATATAAATCATTTATGAGTCATTTCAAAAAAAAATTAAAAATTGGAAATATCGACGTGGATTTCCCTTTCTTCTTAGCTCCAATGGCTGGAGTTACGGATTATGCTTTTAGGGTCATAGCAAAAGAATTTGGTGCTGCCATAGTATATTCAGAATTTGTATCTGCTCATGGAATCATAAGAAAAAATGAGAAGACGCTTAAAATGATTCAATTTTCTGATTTTGAAAGACCAATTGGAATTCAAATATTTGGAGATACTCCAGAAGTAATGCAAGATGCAGCAAGGGTTGTATATGAAAAATTTAAACCAGATTTGATAGACATTAATTATGGATGCCCAGTTCCCAAAGTGACTAAAAAAGGAGCTGGATCTGCTGCATTGAAGGATTTATGTCTTATGGAAGATATTACTGAAGCAGTAGTTAAATCTGTCCCAGAGATTCCAGTAACTGTAAAAATGAGAGCTGGATGGAACTCAGAAAGCATAGTTAGTACTGAAGCAGGAATAAAGCTTGAGAAAATTGGAGTAAAAGCTATTACCCTACACCCAAGAACTACAGTTCAGATGTACAAATCAAAAGCAAATTGGGACCTAATAAAAGAATTGAAAGAGAATGTGGGCATTCCAGTGATTGGAAATGGTGATGTCACTAGCATTGATGACATTGAAAAAATGTTTCAAACAACCAATTGTGATGGAATTATGATTGGAAGAGCTGCATTAGGAAATCCATGGTTTTTTACTGAAGTAAAAAAATACATGAATAATGAAGATCCAACAGATATTAGCATGGAAGAAAGACTTGATGTTTGTGAGAAACATTTAGACTTGCTTGTACAAAACCATGGTGAAATAGTCGGATCAAATAATATGCGAAAGCATTTTGCATGGTATTTTAAAGGTTTCAAAGGAGCATCATCTCTAAGAAAAAAATTGGTTTTAGTAAAGAATTATTCTGAAATGAAAGATATTTTATCTAATATTAGGCACTAAAAACAAAAGGGAAAATTATGGACAAAAATTTTAAAGCAATTAATGAACCAATACTTGATTTTGAGCCAGGCTCAAAACACAGAGAAGAACTATTAAAAGAATTAGAAAGACAATCAAGTAGACAGGTAGAAATTCCAGTTATTATCCATGGGAAAGAATATTTTACAGGCAATACAATAGAATGTGTAAAACCACATGATCATAATCACATACTAGGCCATAGTCATCAAGCTGGTGAAAAAGAAATAAAAATGACAATCGAATCTTCCTTAGAAGCTTGGAAATCATGGTCTACTACCTCTCTTGAATATAGAGCATCTATTTTTAGAAAAGTTGCAGATTTAATACAAGGTCCATATAGATATACAATCAATGCAGCAGCAATGTTAGATATAGGTAAAAGTATCTTTCAAGCAGAAATTGATGCATCATGCGAATTGATTGATTTTTTAAATTTCAATATAGAATATGCATACAAAATGCACGGCATGTTTCAGCCTTTTTCTCCTGAAGGAATGCATAATTCTTTAGAATTTAGACCACTTGAAGGTTTCGTTTTTGCAATAGCTCCATTTAATTTCTTTAGCATTGGTGGTAATCTTGCTGCTGCACCTGCTTTATTAGGTAATACAGCAATATGGAAACCTGCAAGTAGTGCTATTTATTCTTCATATTACATTATGAAATTATATAAAGAAGCTGGACTTCCTGATGGGGTTATAAACTTTCTTCCAGGGTCTGGTTCAGCAATTGGAAATGAAGTTTTAAATCATAGAAATTTAGCTGGCATTCATTTTACAGGATCTACAGAAACATTCAGATCAATATGGCAGACAGTATCCAATAATATAGCGAATTATAAAAATTATCCTAAACTTGTTGGAGAAACTGGCGGAAAAGATTTCTGTATAGCACATGAATCTGCAAATATTGATGCCCTTGTTACTGGAATGATTCGTGGTGCATTTGAATATCAAGGACAAAAATGTTCAGCGATGTCAAGAGCATATGTTCCTAAAAATCAATGGGACGACATCAAAGAAAAACTACTTAACGAAGTTGCCACAATTAAAGTTGGTCCACCTGAAGATTTAACAAATTTTGTCAATGCAGTGATTGATGAAAAATCATTTGACAAAATTGCATCTTACATTGATTTTGCAAATGAAGCAGATGATTGTGAAGTGTTGTGTGGTGGTACATATGATAAATCAAAAGGATATTTTATCCAACCTACGATAATTTTAACAAGTAATCCTCATTTTAAAACTATTGAAGAAGAGATTTTTGGACCAGTCCTTACAATCTATGTTTATGAAAACGAAAAATGGTCAGAAACATTAGATCTTATTGATAACACTTCTCCTTATGCATTAACTGGATGTGTTTTTTCAGAAGATAAAGATATTGCTGAAGAAGTAAGGTCAACATTGAGATTTTCAGCTGGTAATTTTTATATCAATGATAAGCCAACAGGTGCTGTTGTAGGACAACAACCATTTGGTGGAAGTAGAGCTTCTGGTACAAATGATAAGGCTGGATCTATGTTAAATTTATTAAGATGGACATCGCCAAGAACCGTTAAAGAAACATTTGAACCTCCAGTAAAATATCAATACCCATTTATGGACGAAGATGAAAATTCATGAGTATCAAGCAAAAGAAATTCTAGAAAAATTTGATATACCAATTCAAAGAGGTTATACTCTAGAAAATAAAGAAGATATCAACCTTACTATCAAAAAAGTTCAAGAAGAATTTCAAACTGAAGCAGTTATTGTAAAAGCACAAATTCATGCAGGAGGCCGTGGCAAAGGTGGTGGTGTAAAATATTGTGCTTCTTTAGAAGATGCCCAAGCGAGCGCCGAAAACATATTGGGCATGAATCTTGTTACACATCAAACAGGTCCCGAAGGAAAAAAAGTAAACAAAATACTGATTACTGAAGCGTTAGATATTAAAAAAGAATATTATTTTGCTATCACTTTTGATCGTTCAAAAAATTGTGATGTTTTTATTGTTTCAGATGAAGGCGGCGTTGATATTGAAGAAGTTGCTAAAAATTCACCAGAAAAAATTGTCAAAGCTTGGATTGATGAGTCAAATGACTCTTTAAATCATAGTATTAGTAAAATAATTACTCAACTTTCATTAGAAAAATATCAAGATCAAATTGATGGTATTTTTAGAAAATTATATAAATGTTATTATGAATCAGACTGTTCCCTGCTAGAAATTAATCCTTTAATCATCACTGAAGATGACAAAATAATTGCTCTTGATGCAAAAGTTAATATTGATTCTAATGCTCTCTTTAGACATCCTGATATTATGTCATACCGAGATAAATCAGAAGAAAATCCTTTGGAATTACAGGCATCTGAGTACGGA
>LULT01000048.1_pt1 | contig 37642 bp, 43 predicted proteins | sample 728141 | NCBI WGS metagenome assembly LULT01 (sample SAMN03860282, study PRJNA289734) | marine metagenome | biome: seawater column; feature: ocean; material: water; isolation source: Red Sea water column Station 108 - depth 100m | place: Saudi Arabia: Red Sea | collected 2011-10-15 | depth 100 m | reverse complement strand
CAGGAGGAGAAGGTAGTAGTGGTGGTTTCATTCTAAAAAAATTCAACATGTGTAGAGACGGTTTACTGACTAGTGGATTAATAGCATCCATGATTGGGGATGAAACTATTCAAAATGATATAGAATTCTTTGAGAGTTTTTCCCAAATTAGAGATAAAATATCAGTTGAATCTAATTTACATGACAGATTGATCTCAGAAATTGCAGAAAGAGTAGGTACAAAATATGAAATTAATCAGTTAGATGGTATCAAAATAGAAATTAATGAAAATACATGGTCACTTATTAGAAAATCAAATACAGAAGACATTATTAGAATTTCAACCGAATCAAATGATAAACAACTTTTAGAAAAAGTTCAAAAAGAAATGATAGAAATTGTAAATGATTGTCATGAACAAATTAAATGAGAAAAAGATTATTGAGTTAATGAATAGTAAAAAGAGTAAAGTTATCTCTGAAGATGTGGAGGTTTTTAGATTAGGAAATGAACAATGTGCAGTTTGTGTTGATACATTAGTTGAAAGTACAGATATTCCAAAAGGTTCAAAATTAATAGACATATCAAGAAAAGGGTTTTCAGATGCATGTAAAGAATTCAAAATACAGTTGTTAGGAGGAGATACAAATCAGGGAAGAGAAATATCAATTCACGTAGTATTATTTGGCACTTTAAAAAAATACATAAAAAGAAAAAATGCCAAGATTGGAAATTTAATTTGCACTACAGGAGCATTTGGATATACAATGGCGGCATTAGACATTATACTCAAAAAGAAAAAATCTTCAAGAGTATTTTCAAAAAAATCAAAAGATCTTTTTTTCAGACCAAATCCAAGATTGGGTTTTGGGATAAAATCAGCGAAGTATATTACATCATGTATGGATTCCAGTGATGGTTTATCATCATGCCTCAATGAAATGTCTAGACAAAGTAAGAAAAAATTTGAGATTACAAATTATCCAACTAATGAAGATGTAAAAGAATTCTCAAAGAGAAATAGAATGAATCTTAAAAAATTAGTTTTTGATGGAGGTGAAGAATTTGAGTTGGTATTTACAACATCGCCTAAAAATTTATCAAAAATTCGAAAAGTTGCAAGAGAATCAAATATCAAAATTTTTCAAATTGGTCATGTAACAAAAGGAAATGGAGTATTTTTTGATGACGAAAAAGAATCTTTTAGAATTAAAGACAAAGGATGGCAACATTTTAGATAAATTTAGGGCATTCTTTTATAAAGCCAAAAAAAATTGCAAATTCTATGTCAGAAGCTGTTGAAGAGAAACCTGAAGAGGTTGTAGAAGCAACTGAAGAGGTTGTAGAAGCAACTGAAGAGGTTGTAGAAGCAAAACCACAAGAACCTACAAAGGCAAAGGTAGAAGACAAATGGGGAATTGCACACATCTTTAGCAGTTACAACAACACTATCATTCACATCACTGATTTAACAGGTGCAGAAACTGTTTCAATTAGTTCTGGAGGTCACCATGTTAATGCAGATAGATACGAGTCATCACCTTTTGCAGCGATGAAAGCAGCAAATGTTGTAACCGAATCTGCAAAGACAAAAGGATTCACAGGACTTCACATTAGAGTACGTGCTGTAGGTGGAGTTGGTTCTAGAGTACCAGGTCCAGGAGCACAAGCAGCAATTCGTGCACTTGCAAGAGGAGGATTCAAAATTGGTAAGATTGATGATGTTACTCCAATTCCACATGATACAACAAGAAAGAAAGGTGGAAAAAGAGGAAGAAGAGTTTAGTTAGACTGCATTAACTTTAATTTGATTTTACAACCATTATTTTCTAAATAATTTGTAAGAAATGTCATAAACTTTTCTTCAGGTTTAGAACCTTTAGATTTAGCAACTTGATCAGCAAATTCTTGTTCTAAAGACATGTGAAAATCTGCTTTCATTACCATGTCAATGAATGTCCAACCAAACTTTGAGACTGGTTCATTGAACATGTATCCATTTTTAATATCACATAATTTTTCTAATGTACTCAGAGTATCTTCAAAAAGAACTCTATCTTTTTGCCAATCAATTGTACTAATTTGTATATAATATGTCATTATTCATCGCCATCATTTGATTTTTTAAATTTATCTGCAATGGAAACGAATTTTCCATCTTTTTCAACATTAATTTTATTTTCCATTCTAATATTCAACCCTACAGATCTAAACAGAACCAATAGTTTACCCCCATCCAATGTTTCATTGATATCACCTGAGGAGATCAATTCTCCTAGTTTTTCAATTACAATTTTAGATTCATTTGGAAATTGATATTCAGCGTTTTGTAAAACCTCCATTCCTCTATATCCCAAGCTATTCACTACATGATCACGTAATGATAATTGTGGCTTTTCATTTTCTTCTTTTGGTTTTTCGTCTGATTGATTCTGCATTGATAGATTTTTTTGCATTTCTGCTAATCGTTTAGCCTTTAACATTTCAAATTCTTTATCTTCTTCACTCAACCCTTAATCACTCCAATTGGAACTAATTTTGCAACTTTGGTAGCAATTCCGAGATCATGAGACACATTTACTACTGAATCAACATCCTTGTATGCCTGAGGTGTTTCTTCAACCACGCCATCTCTTGTTAGAGATTTTATAAAAATGCCTTTATCATTAAGAGATTTCTTTACTTGAGATTCTGTGAAATTTCGTCTTGCTTTAGAACGTGACATCATTCTACCAGCTCCATGAGCAGTTGAACCAAAACTTGCAGACATTGAATTTTCATTTCCCAAAAGAATCCAACTTCCAGTTCCCATAGAACCAGGAACCAAAACAGGTTGTCCAAGATCCCTATACTTCATAGGAACTTCATCCATATTTGCAGGAAAAGCGCGTGTAGCCCCTTTTCTGTGTACGACAACATTCTTTAGTTTTCCATCAATTTTGTGCTTTTCAACTTTGGCAATGTTATGTGCTACATCATAAACTAATTTCATATCAAGATCAGATTCAGATTGAGAAAATACTCTTTCAAAAGATTTTCTTGTCCAATGTGTAATCATTTGCCTATTACTCCATGCAAAATTCAATGCAGCAAACATTGCCTTTCGATATGATTCACCTTCCTCAGAAGTATTAGGAACACATGCAAGTTCTCTATCTGCCAAATTGATATCATATTTTTCTTGTACTTGTTCAGAAATTCTAAGATAATCACTACAAACTTGATGACCAAAGCCTCGTGAGCCACAATGAATCAGTACAGTGATTGTTCCTTCTTCAATTCCCATTCTTTTTGCAGCTTCTTCATCATGAATTTCTTCTACACGTTGAACTTCAAGAAAATGATTGCCAGAACCTAAACTACCTAATTGAGGTAATCCGCGTTTTCGTGCTTTATCAGATACTTTGTTTGGATCTGCATTTGCCATTTGCCCATTCTCTTCACAAACATTTGCATCATCACTTGTACCATATCCATTATCAATAGCCCAAGATACACCTTTCACTAACACTTCATCTAATTCAGATTGTTTTAGTCTTACAGCGCCTTTTGAACCAACTCCTGAAGGAATTGATTTGAAAAGATCATTTACCAGATCATTAAGTTTTGGTCTTACTTGTTCTTCAGTGAGATTTGTTCTTAATAGTCGTACACCACAATTAATGTCATAACCAACACCGCCAGGACTAATCATTCCTTCTTCAGCATCCATTGCAGCAACACCACCAACAGGAAATCCATATCCTTCATGTCCATCAGGCAATACTATTGCATGTTCTTGAATACCTGGTAAAGTAGCTACATTAACAGCTTGTTTGATTGTTCTATCAGTCATCATTTTTTCTAATAATGTTTCATTAGCACATAACAATATTGAACATAATACAGGGGGTTGTCTTTAGTTTTTTCTTTTACTTTATCAAAATCGAAATCCATTTCAGATTCATTGAGAGAACTAGATTTGGATGTGATTTCACTATCAAGCAGTGAAGTAGACACCTCAAATTTGGACAGTGTTAACGAGTTTGCAGAAAATAACAATTCAACTGACATATTGGTATTAAACACAGGTGGACCACCAGTAATTGAATTTGAGAAAATTACAAAAGAAGACTGGGATAAGTATCACAATCAACTCTTTGTAGGTTTTTGCACATTATTACAAAAGATCAAAATCAACGATGGAGGTTATGTTTTTGCAATTACATCAAATGTTATCAAAGAACCAAATTCAAAATTAATCATCTCAAGTGCATATAGAGCTGCATTTTCAAGTGTGTTTAAGATTTTAAGTAAAGAATTTGCATCTAGAGAGATAACAATGATCAATATTGCACCAGGTCCAATCAATACAGACAGAACAAAAGAATTGGTAGACAATGTAGATGAATTTGCTAAAGGTTTACCAATGAAACGATTAGGCAAACCTGAAGAAATTGGAAATTTTGTAAGTTCAATAGTTAAGAATGAGATAAAGTATCTTTCTGGAGCAGTCATAAACTTTGACGGTTCAAATTCAAATTTTATTTTCTGAATAAACATAAGTTTATTTTTGTAAAAAAATTATACTAAATGTGGCAATTTTACCTATAGATAGTGGCAGATATGGTACAAAAGAAATGCTCGAGGTATTTGGTGAGCAGAAAAAAATTGATTATCAATTAGAGATAGAAGCTGCTGCTGCATTATCTCAAAGTGAAATAAATCTAATTCCAAAATCAATTGCAAAAGATATTGCAAAAGCAGCACGATCAGGCAAAATTACTGCTAAACGAATTAAACAATTAGAAGCAAAAAGTGATCACGATACAGCAGCTTTAGTAGAATCGTTAGCTGAAAGATGCAAAAAAGAATCAAGACCATGGATACACTATGGATTAACAAGTAATGATCTTGTAGATACAAGTAATTCAATGCAAATGAGAGATGCACTTAGAATCATTCAACCAAAAGTTGGAAAACTTGCGACAGTGCTTGCAAAAAATGCTACAAAATACAAAGTACTTCCAGCAGTAGGTAGGACTCACGGTCAACATGCAAGTATCATATCTTTTGGTTTAAAATTTGCTAACTGGGCAGCAGAAATGTCAACACACCTAGAGCGTCTTGATGAAATAAAAAAACGTATTCTAATTTGTAAAACACTAGGAGTTGTAGGAACAGGTTCCTTAATGGGTAAAAATGCAGTTAGAGTTCAGGAACGAGTAGCAAAGAAACTATCGTTATATCCTGCAAAAGTTACAACGCAAATCATTCCACGTGAGAGATATGCAGAATATATTTTCCAGTTATCACTTTTAGGTGCAACATTAGAAAAAATTTCAATTGAGATTAGAAATCTACAAAGAACTGAAATTGGTGAAGTAGCTGAACATTTCAAAAAAGGTCAGATGGGCAGTAGTGCAGTTCCTGTAAAAAGAAATCCAATTAAGAGTGAACGTATTTCCTCATTATCAAAACTGTTACGTAGTCAAATCAATACATCATTTGAAAATATTCCATTATGGCATGAAAGAGATTTATCAAATTCTGCAAATGAGAGATTCACCATACCAATGGCATCAATCCTACTAGACGAAATGATTGAAACCATGATTAGAATAATTAGTAATTTGAAAGTTAATGAAAAACGAGTACAGGAAAATCTCTACATTACCAAAGGTCAAATATTTGCAGAATTTGTTTTAGAGGCTTTAATCAAAAAAGGAATTCCAAGATTCATTGCATATAGAGATGTACAAAGAGTTGCTTTTGAAGCACATGAAAAAGGAATGAATTACATGGATGCATTAATTGGAGACAAGAATATTTTAAAATCATTAACAGAAAAAGAGATTAAAGGAATTTTTGTGGCTGAAAAACACCTTGGAGCATCACAGATAATCATTAACAATGTGGAAAAACATGTTAAAGCAAATGCAAAAAAATTTATCTAAATTTTAAAAGCTGTTTATGAATTTTTGAACCATATTGTAATGCCTTTTTTTGTTTGTTAGCAGAGAGTTCAGGCACACCACAAGACAAAGCAAGTTTACGTATAGCATGTTTTCGTTGTAAGTCATCAGGGCTAGTAATCTTTTCAGATATAGGGATAGTTTTAGCATAGGAAATGAAATCATCATTAAGTAAGGGTTGTAATATTTTTACATCAAATCTAGAGGTTACGTCGTTTACAGCAATCATCATTTTCTTTTCATTATCTAATTTTTTGTTCATGACATTCATTACTTCATCGACACCTACTCCAATTGCTTCACGATATGCATTGTACCCACAAAATAATTCATCAATTCCATTTGCAGTAACAACTGTGGATATTCCCAGTTTTTTTGCTAATTTTGATACATAGTAAAATGCAATTGAATTCTCATTCCAAGATAGATTATCAGTTTTTATGATATCATGTACATCTTCACTAACCTTTTGAAAAGATTCAGGTTCAATTTCTAAAATATCATGTTTGAATTTTAGAATTTCATTAATCTCTTTTGCAAAATTGATATCATGTGAATCCTGAAAACCAATGGTTAGAAGATGTATATCATAACCATGATCATTGAGCAACTTTGCAATTAATGTGCTGTCGACACCACCTGAAAACGCAACGCCTATCGATTTATCAGATACAGTAGTTTTGATTGCAGTGATGATTTCATCTAGTAATTGATTCACGATTCTGTCAATTCAATTCTATAATTTATTATTGTTCATATTTTTTAGAATAATCATGGGATTGACAAAACTAACAGAAAATGAAATTCAAGAAAGTCTAAAAGAACTGAAGGGATGGAGCATTCAAAATGGCAAATTACACAAAGAAATGGAATTTGTTGATTTTGATGCAGCATGGGAATTTATGACTCAAGCAGTGACTGAAATTCAAAAAATGAATCACCATCCAGAATGGTTTAACGTATGGAATAGACTTGTAATTGATCTTATGACACATGACGTTGGAGGAATTTCTCAAAATGATATTAATCTGGCAAAAATTCTAGATAACCTACAAGGTAATACCTCACTCTAGAGATTTATAGACAAAGATCAAGCTTTTAGATATGGAACCAAAGATTACAGAAAAAGCATGGGAACCAAAACTTGAAGAAGCAATTTTAAAAAAATGGGAAGATGAAAAACTTTATGATTTCAAACTAGAAGATAACAATTACACAATAGATACACCACCACCTTATCCATCAGGCAGACCATGGCACATTGGTGCAGCATCACATTACGCACAAATTGATATGATTGCAAGAACAGCAAGAATGAATGGAAAGAATGTTTACTTTCCAATAGGCATAGATCGAAATGGATTACCTGTAGAATTGTATACAGAAAAAAAACACGGTATTCGAATGCGTGAAACTGAAAGAGGTGAGTTTTTGAAATTATGTCAAAATGCACTAGATGATTTAGAAGCTGAAATGATAGAGATAATGAAAAGTCTCGGTTTGAGTGGTGATTTTAAGAATTATTACAGAACAGATTCAGAAGAATACAGAAAGTTTACTCAAGAAACATTTATTGATCTTTGGAAGAAAGGCGTCATTTATCTTGCAACTAGACCAAACAATTACGATTGGGTGTCAGGTACAACTATTGCAGATGCAGAAATAGTATATGATGATCTTCCAACAAAACTTGTTTACATGAAATTCATCGTTAAAGATCAAAATAAAGAGATAATCATTGCAAGTACAAGACCAGAGCTACTTTGTGCATGTAAGACGGTAATTGTAAATCCAGAAGACGAGAGATATTCAGAGTTGATTGGAAAAAAATTGGTAGTTCCTTTAACGAATAAAGAAGTTACAATTACACCACATCATTCTGCTAAAATTGAATTTGGTTCTGGTGCAGTAATGGTTTGTAGTTATGGTGATCAAAATGATGTTGCATTATTTAGAGAATTACAGTTAGAAGAAGTCATTGCGATTGGTTTGGATGGTAGAATGACAGAATCTGCAGGAGATTACCAAGGACTAAAACCAAAACAAGCAAGAACTAAGATTATCGAAGATTTAGAAAATTCAGGTCTGGTAGAAAAAATTGAAGAGATTTCTCATAGAACACCCTTGTCAGAGCGAAGTAAGACTCCAATTGAAATTGTCCCAATGGAGGAGTACTATCTGAAACAAAAAGATTCTATTGATAAAATGAAAAAATTAGGTTCAGAAATTGAATTCTATCCTAATATGCATAAACAAATTTTGATGAATTGGCTAGAATCAATATCAATTGATTGGCCAATCTCAAGAAGAAGATTCTATGGAACAGAGATACCAATTTGGTATTGTAAAGAGTGTTCAGAACCATTTGTGCCAGAACCAGGAAAGTATTATCGACCATGGAAGGATTCCTGTCCTGCAGAAAAATGTGAAAAATGTGGCAATACAGAATTCATAGGTGAAGACAGAACATTTGATACATGGATGGATTCTAGTGTTTCACCACTATTTGTTACTAAATTCAACAGAGATGATGAATTTTTCAAAAAGACATATCCTACAGGAATAAGACCACAGGCAAAAGATATTGTTCGAACATGGTTGTATTACACATTACTACGATGTGAAAAATTAACTGAACAAAAGCCATGGTCTGAAGCATGGATTATGGGTTATGGTTTAGATGAAAAGGGAATGAAAATGAGTAAGAGTAAAGGAAATGCAATTGATCCATTGCCAGTAATTCAAAAATCAGGTGCAGACACATTTAGGTTTTGGAGTGCAAGTGAAATCAATCAAGGATATGACTTTAGATGTTCAGAACAAAAAATCGAATCAACAAAAAAATTCTTGAGTAAGTTATGGAATGTTTCAAGATTTCTTTCTAGTTTTCCAATAATCGAATCAGGTAAACTAACAGACTCAGATAAATGGATATTATCTGAACTTGATAAATTAATTTCTGTATGTAATGAAGGTTATTCGAAATACAATTTCTTTGTTCCTGCTACAGCATTAAGAGAATTCACATGGAATATTTTTGCTGCACAATATATTGAAATGGCAAAAGCAAGAGCTTATGGAATTGGATTTGACGATGATGAAAGAGATGGTGCAATTTTTACACTACACAAAGTACTTTCAACAATTTTGAAGCTTTTAGCACCAATTACCCCTTTAATTACAGAACATCTTTGGCTAACACTTTATTCAAAAAACAGCATACACAAGGAACAATTACCAGAGATAGAAAATGTTGAAAATATGACTGCCATGACTCAGCCAATAATAGAATTTAATTCCAGAGTATGGAATGAGAAAAAACAAAATAATCTATCTCTAAAAGATTCTATAAAAATCGAAATTCCAGAAAATCTTAATCAATTTAAAAAAGATCTAGTTGCAATGCATAATTTAGAAATAAATTAAGACTGATTATCAACTAATTTTACAAATGATTTGTGGAGAGAGATATCTCTTGTAAGTTCAGGATGAAATGCTGTAGCAATTACATTTCCTTGTTTTACTGCAACAATTTTCTCATTGAACTTTGCTAGGATTTCCACATCAGAACCGGTTTCTGAGACAGAAGGTGCACGGATAAAGACACCATTAAAAGAAGAAATTCCGATAGGTTCCATGGATATATTTGCCTCAAAGGAATCTTTTTGTCGTCCAAAAGAATTTCTTTCAATTTTTACATCCAAGATATCTAAAAGAGGTTGATCAACATCTCCTACAACTCTATCTTGAGAGTTTTTAGATAAGAATACCATTCCAGCACATATTCCAAATACTGGCATTCCTGATTCAATTTTTTCTTTAATTTTTTTTATTGCACCATTAACAAGAGACATTTGACCAATCACAGTACTTTCTCCTCCAGGAATGATTAATCCATCAAGTGAAGAAATTTGTTCTACTGTTTTTACTTGAATGACAGAACCATCTATTCCTAATTCACTCATTGAAGCCATAGTTGCCAGAAAGTTTTCTGTGACATCTCCTTGTACAGCAAGTACACCAATCTTGATTTTACTCAAACTGTACTACCTCTATCTTGCATTTTTAATTCCAAGTTTTTTATGTCTAGACCAAGAAGTGATTGTCTTTCATCAATCATTTTTTGTGCATCTTTGACTTTATCTGGTTCTTCCCAGAAGGTTGTTGCAAGAACTACTGCACGAGCACGTTCTTGTGCATCTTCAGCTTTGAATATTCCAGAACCAACAAATATTCCATCACAGCCAAGAGACATAAGATATGCAGCATCTGCAGGAGTTGCAATTCCACCTGCAGCAAAATTCACAACAGGTAGTCTTCCAATTTTTGCAGTTTCTTCAACTAGATCATAAGATACTTTGAATTCTCTAGCCATCTTAACAAGATCCTGTTTATCATCAGAATCATAGATACTTTTGATTGCACGTAATTCTTCATTTACTTTTTTAATATGATAAATTGCTTCAGCTACATTTCCAGTTCCAGGTTCTCCTTTTGTTCTAATCATTGCGGCACCTTCTTCAACTCTTCGTAATGCTTCAGCTAAAGAGCGAGCACCATTTACAAATGGAGTAGTATAATCCCATTTCCAAATATGACGGTATTCATCAGCAGGAGTCAAAACTTCAGATTCATCTATCATGTCAACGTTAGTTTCATCTAGAACTTTGGCTTCATACATATGACCAATTCTACATTTTGCCATAACAGGAATTGTTACATGATCCATAATTTCCTCAATAATTCTAATACTTGCAGTTCGTGCAACTCCACCAGCTTTGCGTACATCAGAAGGAAGTTTATCTAAAACCATTACAGAAACTGCTCCAGCCTCTTCTGCAATTTGAGCCTGTTCAACAGTTGTAACATCCATTACAACACCATTTTTTAGCATATGTGCAAAACCACGTTTTAGAGTAGAGGTTCCACGAACAATAGAATTGGAATCGACATTTTCACAAATTGCACCTTTTGAATTTGGAATATCTCCAGAAAGTGGGATCATAGAGTATCTTTACCTTATCGATATTTATTCCCTTATGATCTCCATGATTAATTCAAGTTCTTCTTGAACCATGGTGATTATAGGTGGAATCATTTGGTCAGTAGCATCAGGTTCAGGCCAGTATAATTGATTACTATTTTCATTTAGAGTTATTTTTAAACCAAATTTTTGGTAGGATTCTATATCATCCTTTATTGAAAATGATTCAAATGGTATTGATAAAAATCCAGTTTCTTTTATCATTGCAACAAGCTTCATTCTTTTTGATTCGTCGATTTTGATAGTTTTCTCAGGACTAACTGTTCCATCTTTTGTAATTGTATAATTTACGGTTCCATCATTTTTTATTATAATTATTTCAGTTTGTTCTGCAGTAAGTCTATCAATTATTCCAGGAGAAATATTTCGAAGTTGATGAACAGTGAATTCGATTTCAGATTCATCAAGTGGATCTATTGCAGTATTTGCAATTTCAGGTGCAGTGACTAAAGGAATTACAATTATTATTGCAATAGCTATAGGAATTGCACCACCAACAATCAGAATAGGTTTGACCAATTTACTGCAAATATTCTTAATTTGCAAATAAACCTTGGTAATAGTTAAAATTCCCGCATAATATTTCAATTCTTGTGGGTTCGTAGCCTAGCCTGGTAGGGCGACGGTCTCCAAAACCGTCGATCGTCGGTTCAAATCCGATCGGGCCCACTTATTTTGTTTTATTTTTTAAGACATTTAGAGCAGAACCAGCTTTGAACCACTCAATTTGTGAAGAATTGTAAGAATGTTTTAACATGATTTTTTCAGTGTTTCCATCAGAATGTTTTAGTACACATTCAAAAGATTTGTCAGGAGCAAAATCAGTTAGGCCTGATATGATAATTTTATCATCTTCTTTGATCTTTTCATAGTCATCAGAGTTTTCAAATGTTAATGCAAGAATTCCTTGTTTTTTGAGATTTGTTTCATGGATTCTTGCAAAAGATTTTGCAATTACAGCAGCACATCCCAGGAATCTAGGAGTCATAGCAGCATGTTCACGACTGCTTCCTTCACCATAATTATTATCACCTACTATTATCCAACGCATATTTTTTTCTTTGTAGTTTCTTGCGATGTTTGAACAATTTTCAATATTTTCAGTGAGACTGTTTTTGGCTTTTCCAACTTGATCATTGAATGCATTAACAGCTCCTAAAAGTAAATTATCACTCAGTTTATCAAGATGACCACGTAATCTAAGCCAAGGTCCTGCGGGAGAAATATGATCAGTTGTACACTTACCTTTTGCTTTTAACATTAAATTAAGATCTGAGAAATCATTTCCATCCCAAGGTAAGAAAGGTTCAAGTTTTTGTAGTCGGTCACTGTTTGGATCTATCAATACAGTTACATTTTCAGGATTATCAGAGGGTGAAACATAAACTCCTTCTGCTTGTACAAAACCATTTTCTGGTACTTCAGGGGCAGGTTCAGGAGGAGATAATTTGATTTTTTTACCATCCTCTGTTTCAAGTAAATCTTCCAGAGGATTAAATGATAGACTACCTCCTAATGCAAATGCTGTAACAATTTCAGGGCTTGCAATAAAGTTCATAGTATCTCTCTTTCCATCATTACGTCCAGGAAAATTTCGATTAAATGATGTGACAATAGAGTTTTTTTCTCCATCTTTTAATTCAGGTCTTTGCCACTGACCAATACATGGACCACAAGCATTAGCAAGAACGGTTGCACCAATTGATTTCAGACTATCAATTTGTCCATCACGTTCAATGGTTGAGCGAATTTGTTCAGAACCAGGAGTTACTAACAGAGGTATTTTTGCTTTAATTCCATGAGTTTCAGCCTGTTTTGCAACACTAGAAGAACGAGACATATCTTCATAAGATGAATTAGTACAACTTCCAATCAAAGCAACAGATAATTCATCAATGTATTCTTTAGAGTCTATTTCATCAGATAATTCAGATATTGGTCGTGCAAGATCTGGAGTGTGAGGACCAACAACATGTGGTTCAAGAGCAGATAAATCAATTTCAATAACTTTATCAAAGAATTGTTCTGGATGTTGTTCTACTTCAGGATCAGCTGTTAGTAAGTTTACATTTTGATTTGCAAGAGATGCAATATCTTCTCTGTTTGTTGAATTAAGGTAGGTTTCCATTCTTTTATCATAAGGGAAAACAGAACAAGTAGCTCCAATTTCAGCACCCATGTTTGTTATCGTTGCTTTTCCTGTACAACTAATTGATTCTACACCAGGTCCAAAATATTCAATTATAGAATTCGTGCCGCCAGATACAGATAATTTTCCTGCAACGTAAAGTATTACATCTTTTGGTGCAGTCCAACCATTCATTTCACCTTTAAGATAAACACCAATTCTTTTTGGATAAAGTAATTCCCAAGGCATACCAGCCATAGTTTCTGCTGCATCAACACCGCCAACGCCAACAGCAACCATTCCTAGTCCGCCAGCATTTGGAGTATGAGAATCAGTACCAATCATCAATCCACCAGGAAATGCATAATTTTCCAATACCACTTGATGAATTATTCCAGCTCCAGGATTCCAAAATCCTGCACCATATTTGCTTGATGCAGTTTCAAGAAATTTGTAAACTTCATTATTTTCGTACATTGCTAATTTTGTATCTTCTTTTCCTTCCTTTCTTGCTTGAATAAGATGATCACAGTGAACAGTTGTAGGAAGTGCTACAGATTTTAGACCTGCTTGCATGAACTGTAACATTACCATTTGCCCAGTTACATCTTGTAGTGCAACACGATCAGGTCTAAGAAATACATAATTCTTTTTTTCATCTAAATTTTTATCTAAAAATTCATCTTCAAGATGACCTGCAAGTATTTTTTCTGTAAGAGTAAGAGGTCGGTTTACAGTAGTACGAAATTTTGAAATATTTTTATCTAATTTTTCATATACTTTTTTTACCATTTCAGGTGTAGTTTCTATTGCAATTTTGGACAATATTTGATAATGAAATTTTCAGTTTATAAACGGTCAGTGATAATAGTTTCACAGTTTCGACATACAGTTATAAGAGAAAATAGATTATTTGCTTTGTGTTTTCAGTATTAGAATGTCAATCAATTAGGAGGATCGACATAGATGGTTAACAAGGGTTTCCCAAAATTTGGCATGTCACAAGCTGGTGCTTATGTTACAGCATTAAAAAATTACAATTTACCTGATTTTATTTTGAAATTAGTCGCAAAAGATACTGATTCAGAACTCTTGGAAAGAGGTAGAATTGATGACAGACTACAAAGCATGAATGATAATGCATTAGAATTACTAAACAAGATTTTTGTTGAATGTGAAGAAGACAAAAAAGGAAAATATGCTCAGTATAGATTTTTTGCATATGTATCAAGCATGTATCATAAATGTGAAGTTTTGATAAATGAAAGCATTCCTGGAAAATCTGGAAAAGATCACAAAATCCCTATTGCAATAAAGAGTAACGGAATGTACATGGCAATTGCATTTAACAAAGCAACTGGAAACTCTGTAAACAAAAAAGATGTTGCAAAATTTTATGATATTGCGGACGATGTGAAAAGTGGAGAACATGGAACACAGTTAATTGATGCAATTTATGGTTCTTCAGTAGGTTTCAAAGGAGATGCATTAGTGGAATTAGAGAATCTAAGTAAATCTAGAAAAGATGATGCAGAAAATAAATTAGAATTTAAAACTGCAAATTTTGAAAACAGAATTTATTCTGTTGTAAAATGTTAATATTTTATTTTTGATATATCCATTGATAGAAATTTAGGCTTATCTTCTGTAATTTCAAAATTTTCATCATATTGAATAAAAGGTAAATCATTGAATAGATGTTGAACTTGCAAGTCATGAACATCTTCAATGTAACGTTTGTGTTTTTTCTGTCTTAGCATTTCATGTAAGATTTCATGGCAAACGGTAGTACAATTTTTTTCTGCAAGAAATAATTCATCAAAACCATTTTTTGGTTTTTGCCATAATGCCATACCGAAATTTTCAGCGTGAAATCCTTCACATGTACAGTCAGTCCATAGAGGCCTAAAATGCGTCAAGTAAAAGTGATATGTATCTTCACCGCGTTGTCGATGATCATCTAGTAAAGTATGTGAGTCTAATTTTTGTAAAATACTTCTTGGTTTTGTAATCATTTCATCACATTGTATTTCATATGATTTTTCAAAATTTTCTTTAATCCATTTTTGGAAAAATTTTGCCATTGATTTAACATATTCAAACTCTTGTTTTCGAGAATCAAGATCCTCTTCCTTGATTACAAAAATAAAGTGTAAGAGCATTTTAACAAAAAGGATGAGGATTAGGTTTGACCTTCTATACCCATAAGGGTTAGAGTGGATCTAATCTTTTCAATTTTTCTTATTTTCCAGGTAATTGTTTCACGTAATGCTTCAACAGTTGACGATTCAATTTTTGCCAATATGTCGTAAGCACCAAACGTACCGTGAACCTCAATTACTCCTTCAAGATTTTTTAACTGAGAGATAATAGCTTCCTCAGAACCAAGCTCACAGTTAATGAGTACATATGCTGTTGCCATAGTAAAACTATAACGTTCATGTATATCAATTATCCTATTACTTTTCAGATAATTTTAGAATAGTTTTCCAAATATTTTCTGGAACAGGCATGAAAGATAATCGCATTATGCGTAATAATTCCCAATTTTTAAAACTTTTCTGAAGTTTCATTTCATCAAGGGTTACAGGGGTTTTGAATAATTTTTTAAATTTTACATCTACTACGATGAATCTTTTGTTATCTTCTTTTGGATTTGGATATGGATCAGAAGTTATTGTCATTAATCCAACAGCTTGTCTTTCAGTACCAGTATGATAATAGATAATCTCATCACCTTTTTTTGCATTTTTCATATGTTTTAATGCCAGATTGTTGTGAATACCATCCCAGACTGTTGTTTTATCTTTTTTCAGATCAAGTATGTGATAGCCTCTAGGTCCACTTGGTTCTTGTTTTGCAAGCCAATAATTTACCATGTTAATCAAATTAGATTTTAGAAATGTACATTTTAAATTTTAAGAAAATGTTCCCCGGTCCTGACTCGCAAAAAATCATTGGTTTTAGCCAAATCCTCATTTTAGATCTGAAACCGGGGTTGCCCGATTTGTCGCAAACCTGGGTGAATTAGAAATCATTGTAATCCTATACGATCTCGTCATCCTAATCCGTCTGAATGCGTGCTCTATGGGCAAACCTAATTCGAATTAGTCAAATATTAATCCAGATAATTTTATCTCAAATCCTGTGACTGTAGTTCTAATACGGAAATTTTCTAGTATTTCTGTATTAATTTCTCCAATTTCACCAATTTTTTTCTCGTCAACAAGAATGTCAGCATGTTTTCCTTCAACAAATAATTCTTGATTTTTAGAAGTTTTAGTTTGTGATTCTATTTTGAAATTAGTTTTAAGAATAGATTGCATTATCGCTTTAATTTCAGAATAGTTTGTATCTTTGTAGGCAATTACTGCTGCAAAATTAATTGATTCATTGATTGGTTGAGATTTTGAAAATACTACACCAGTTTCAAAGAGTTTTTGAGGATAAGATTCATGAATGTTTTTTGAAAGATTTTCTAACAAACTAGGCAACAGAGAATCACGAAGTATTGTATGTTCTTGACTTTTTGAATCAAGAACAGATATTATTTTAGAGGAATCTCTTTTGGTCATATCATAAAGAGTTTTTTTACTTGTAAGACTAGAGTTCATTGCTTCAAGAAATCCAAGACCAATTGCAGTTTTACTAATCAATCCTGTTTTTATTGTAACATCATTTTTTTGACCAATAGTTGTTGATGGAGAAAGTTTTGGTTCAATGTTTGCAATTCCATATCCTAATGCAATTTCTTCGACGAGATCCATGGGACCAAATATATCAAATCTATATCTTGGAATAGTACATGTAATTTTTTTACCTTTTACAGATGCATCTAATCTACATTTTTTCAAACATGTGACCATGTTTGAAGAGTTCATTTCAATTCCAAGTATTTCAGATGTAAATTTAGTATCATAGATCATAGTTCGATTCTTTAGTTGAGGAGTAGAATTTTTGTTCCCAGAAATTTTTAATTCATTAAAATCAAATCCGGCAGTTTGTAAAATTGATATCACCACAGACAACATATCTTCGGCAGATTCTTTATCAATTCCAGTAACTTCAATTAGAATATTTTTTGTGTTAGGAGTAACAGTAGTTAACGCAGAATTAATTATTGGAGGAAATGAAATTGTGTTTTGTTCTGAATCGGTGATTATTGGTACCTGTTTGACATCACCTAAAACTGAACCATAATTTTGACCAACTTCAGTATTTGTTAAGATTTCATCAATTGTTTGTTCGGTATTACTGTTTAATGGAGCAAACTTGTGTTCACGAGATACAGTTGAATATGTTAAAGGAAAAGTGATTTTATCAGCATCATGTAACCCAATAGATGACTTTTTTCGTTTTCTACCAATTCCAAAATGAAGATCTTCTTGCATGTTCATTAATTGTTTAATTGAAACATCGTCTAACTTTCCATTTGTAGCAATTACACCTGTAACGTATGGTCTGATTTTAGTTACAGAGGAATCTACTTTGATTGCAAATTTTCCTTTTTTCTTTATGATAGTTTTTTGAATTCCTTTTTTTATTCCTAGGAGACCTTGTAATCCAGTTGCAATTCCATAGTCAGTAGAATAATCGGGTCTATTTGGACTATATTCGATTCTAATTTCATCACCATCTTCAGATTCAATATCTAATCCAAGAAATGGTAATGCATCAAGAATTTGTTTACGTGTTGTTTTTCCAGAAACTAATTTTCTGATTCGATTTATGTTTAATTCAACAACTGGCAATTATGCACTCCTCAACCAACTTAGATTGTTATTATAAAATTCTCTAACATCATCTAGTTCATACTTTAGCATTGCAATTCGTTCAATTCCTCCACCCCAAGCTAAGACAGGTTTGTCAATACCAAGAGGTTTTGTTACTTCAGGTCGAAATATTCCCATGCCAAATAATTCAATCCACTTTCCTAATTTTTCATTATACACCATTGTTTGTAATGAAGGTTCAGTGTATGGGAAAAATGTTGGCCAGAATTTTATTTTAGTTAGTCCTAGTTTTTTGTAAAATTCTTTTTGTATTCCCATTAAATCACGTAGTGTCGTATTATTGCCTATTACAATTCCTTCAATCTGATTGAATTCAACAAGATGTTTGTAACTTACTTTTTCATTACGAAATACACGACCCAATGAAAAGATACGTGCATTGTCGGGTTTTTGTTCTGCAAGATATTTTATTGTAACACAAGTTGTATGAGTTCTTAATACCATTTTTTGTGATTCAGATAATTTCCAATCATACTTCCAATTTTTAGTGTGAGATGATGATACATTCTTAATTTGAGATGAGGTTGCAGGATTTTTTGATTCTAGTTTTTCTAGATAAAATGTATCTTGAAGTTCTCTGGCAGGATGATCTTGTGGAGTAAACAATGCATCAAAGTTCCAGAAACTGGATTGTGTCATATTGCCTAGAATTTCTGAAAAACCAAGATTGACAAAAATTTCTCGTATTTCATCAATTGTATCTTGTAAAGGATGTGTTCTGGCAGCAAATACAGGAGGAACATCTGCTTCAACATCTATTGCACTGCCTGAAGAGATACTTGTGTCAAGGGACATTGCTGCATCTGTAAGAGAAATTGTTTTTGATTTTTCAGAATTTTGGAGAATGTAATTTGGTCGAGATAACAGAATTTTAAGTGCCAATGAGTTAGTTATTTCATCTTGTGATACAGTTTTTTCTCCTATGAATGCAAGGAGTTTTTCTTCAGGCGTTTCGATTGGCTTTTCTTTTAGTGATACAAGTGAGCCAGAATCATTTTTTTCAATTTTTATCCATCCATTTTTTTTAGCATTAGCAATTGCAGCGTTAAATCCAGCACCAGACAATACAGAACGAATTTGATCAAAAGTTTTTGGCTCATTTTTTATTAGATTGATGAGTTTTCGTTCAGGTAATCCATTTTTAAGAGAATCAAGGCCATTAGGACCAAGTGAGATACTTACTTGTTCTGATTCATTTACTATAGCAAGATCTTTTAGACGTAACCATTCAATTCCACGACGAATTTGATCAATTGATAATTCGGTGTTTTTTGATAATTGTTCAGGAGTTTGATTTGGAGTTTTTTGTAATGTCTCTAGAATTTTTTTTTCGATATCATGAAAAACTTGTGACACAGTACAACGTGCCAAAAAGACTTTTTAAAGCTTAACCTAAGTCAAACTTGAATGTCATCAGATGAATTTGTCGTAACTCCATGGAACGTTGAAGGTGACATAGATTACGAGAAATTAATCAAACAATTTGGAACTCAAAAAATTTCTCCAGAAATCCTATCAAAAATGAAGCAAATTACAGGAGAAGATCATTTCATGTTAAGACGAGGAATTTTCTTTTCACATAGGGATCTAAATTTGATTTTAGACAATTTTGAAAAAGGAGAAAAATTCTTTTTGTATACAGGCAGAGGGCCATCAGGTAACACACACATTGGTCATCTAGTACCATGGGTTTTTGCAAAATGGTTACAAGAAAAATTTGATGTTAACATCTACTTTCAGTTAACTGATGATGAGAAATTTTATACAAAATCAGATTTGACTTTAGAAGATACAAATAATTTTGCATTAGAAAATGCATTAGATTTCATTGCACTTGGTTTTAATCCAGAGAAGACAAAAATTATTATCAATACACAAAATATCAAAAAATTATATCCAATTGCCGCACAGGTTGCAAAAAAAATTAATTTTTCTAATACTAAAGCAGTATTTGGATTTACAAATGATACAAATGTTGGGATGATTTTTTACACATCATTACAATCTGCGCCTTGTTTTATTGAGGATTTACCTGTGTTAATTCCATTAGGTGTTGACCAAGATCCACACTTTAGAATAACACGCGATGTTGCACCAAAGATAAACAAACCAAAACCAGCTTTAATTCATAATATTATGATTCCATCTTTAACAGGTCCAGGTGGAAAGATGTCTGCATCAGACCAAAAAAGTACAATTTACACTACAGATTCTCCTGAAGAAGTAAAAAAGAAAATCAACAAGTATGGTTTTTCTGGTGGACAGGTGGATATTGAAAAATAATAGAAAAAATTAATTCATTTTTGAAAATTCATCAACAGAAAAGAGAAGAGGCTAAAAAGAGCTTATCAAAATTTTTGTTATCAGATGAATAGAGTAGAGATTGTCGCTGAAGACAAATATGAAGCACAGAAATTGGCCAGTTTGATTTTTGTCAAAGAAGGAAATGAAACATTCATCACAGAAATTATAGACGTTTTTGGAACAGAGATTGTAATTTCAATAAAAGACAAATCAGCACATAGTGTAGTTTTAAAAGATAAAGATGAGGTTGTAAAATTTACAGATTTTATGCAGTCAGTAATTGAGAAGAAAAGTAAGATTGCCGGTACAACAACTGATGAAGAACGAGTTGGAATTGTTAAAGAAGAACTAAACTAGTGACTTGTCCATCTCAAAGCTTAGAATTTCTTGAACCTTCAAAAAATACATCTGAGTAGAATAAGGCATATTTGGAAGATTATTTTCAACAGCAATCACAAAATATCTAACAGCTCGTTTTGATATATCAAGATTGAATTTCATCGGAAGGATTGGATCCTGTTTTACATTGATTTTATCTTGTAACCATGGAGGTGCCATTTCTTTTGTTTCACCAATAATTTTTTGGTACCAAAATGAGAGGTGGTCAGGTTGTAATCCTTGCTGTAATTGTTGAACATCATTTTGAAGTTTTTGTAGTAATGGATGAATTATAGACACAGCCTAGTCTTGGAGATTTTTGTTTTATCAGGATAACTCAATTTATGAGCAGTGATTAGTCAACTATGACATTCCCGGAAGCATCAATTTCGGCATTTCGTATACGTGTTGAAGAGATTCTTTCTCCATCAGACGCTAATTTCATAGGCACGATTATGATTTCAACATGAGATAAACCTAGATCATTTCTTTTTGCATTAAGAATATCACCTTTCTTGCTAGTCTCTTCACTTACTACTAATGCATCAACTTCACCTTTGATTACTGCAGGTCCAAAATCATCATCTAATCTTGCAATTTCAAATAATGAATCAGAGAATTTTTCAGTTAGAGTTTTTTTCAAGTTGTTCAGTCTTGTTTCAAAATTATTTCTTAGATTTTTGCCGTTTTTAGTAGCAAGAGAATCTGAGGTGAGGCCAATTATTACTTTCTCAGATATTGAAGCTGCCTTTTCAATTAAACTTAGATGCCCAATATGGATAATATCAAATGTTCCACCCATTGCGACTAACTTGAACTGCACGTATAGTTATTGTTCTTTTAAAAAATAAACTCTCGTTTTAGAGAAAGAAATTTTTCAATAATATTGAATTAGAGAAAAATAAAATAAGTAAAAAGAAGTTTTTAGAAGATTATCTTCTTTTTCGCATTCCAGTAATTGCGAACCAGTAAACTAGTCCCGGTGCTAGACCAACAATTAGTGGAATCCAAACTGCTATTGAGGCTTCATAACCTGCCATAGTAATTTTGCCAAATCAATGATATTTAAATCCATCTTCGAAGTCGATATTCGAAAGTGATCGGATGAGAGATAATGGTGGACTCGCTGGGATTTGAACCCAGGACCCCTCGCGTGCAAGGCGAGTATTCTACCAGTCTGAACTACAAGCCCATTAACTGCTTGAATAATTATGAGAGTTTAATTGTTGTCTTTTAGAATAGTTGTAATCCTTTTATTTGCTGTACAAATTGATTTTTCTATGGCAAAAATGGAATCAGTTATTTCATTAAAAACTGGAGATGTTGCACCAGGATTCAGTCTAAAAGGGATTGATGATAAAATGCATTCTCTAGAAGATTATTCAAAAAAAGGATTATTGGTAATATTCATGTGTAATCACTGCCCATTTGTCAAAGCAAAGATTGATGCAATAAAAGAATTACATGATAAATTCAAAAACGATATTTCGATAGTAGGAATAAACAGTAATGATTCAGTCAAATACCCAGATGATGATTTTGAGAGTATGAAAGCTGTTGCAAAAGAGAAAGGTCTAGAAATTGATTATTTAGTGGATGAAACTCAAGAGATTGCAAAGAAATATGGTGCAGTTTGTACCCCAGATCCATTCTTATTTGACTCTGAGAAAAAATTGATTTTTCATGGACGTATTGATGATGCAATGAATCCAGAGGCAGAAGTTTCTGAGAAAGTTATGATAAACAATATTTCTGCTTTGATTTTTACCTTCTTTCCAGTTTTTCCAGATAATGCAATAAACAGATTATTTTCAGATTTTTCTTTGACTGAATAAAAAGAATCAGAAAAGAATTTGAGACCTTCTTCAGATTGTGAAAAAATCAAAATTATCATAATGCCTTCTTTTGATTTCCAAGTTTTTGATAATAGTTTTCGTAATTCAAGATCAAACAAGACATCAATTGATGAGGACATATCTCCAATTGAGAATACATTCCAGTTTTGGGAACGAAATGCCGCAGCAGCAGCCTCAGAAATTAACAAGGATTCAGGATCTGCAGATAAGATGATTGTGTTTTTTCCAGATTCTGATTTACCAGAGTGTTGAGTAATCATCTGAATTGAATTGGCAATAATCCCATTCATCAATTGCTGTTCGGATTTTCCAATTTTTCCATCATCAAATAATTTTTGGATTTGTGGTATTGAAGGAAGAATGATTTCAGTTACGATTTTATCCATTTTGGCTTTTGAGTTAATGCAATTTTTTACCAAATTATAGACTGGTTTTTCCATACATTCAATCAGATTTGAAAGAAATTTTTCTTGTACAATGAAATAGTCATCTGGAAAATGAAGCTGTTCAATATCATCATCAACAAACCATAGATTGAGATTTCCAATATCTTTTTGAGTGATAGTACCTTCGGCTGCAAATTTGTTTAGGTACTTAGACATTGTCACACGATTAATTCCAAGTTTTTCAGAGATTTCAACTCCTGAAATTCCTGATTTTGAAGAATGTAATAATTTGATTAAACGAAATTTTACCTCTGTTTCATCATAACCGCGAGCCATATGAAAATATCAAATATCTATGGTATAAAGTCTAATTTTAATAAAAAATGATTTACGCATAAGGTGACAAATTTTACTGAAAAAACATTATATACTTGGTACTTCAAAGTACGGTAAGAGAAGGTAAAATGCCAAAACCAGGATTCAAATCAATTACAATTTCAGAACAAGTGTATGAAAAGTTCTACGATGTTTATGAAAAGAACAAAGATAAACTAACAATGAAAGGCGTCAACAGTTTCGCCGGTTATATCACTTACATGCTAGAAGATTCCATGTTAAAAGACAAGACATTTGCAAAGTATGCTCCAAAATTAGAATTAATCTCAATTGAAGAAGATAGGGTTATTGTAAAAAATAATATTCAAAATAGGATTGCAGAAGTTGTTCTTCAAAGAGGGGAACTATATTGCCAGTTGTGTGAGGCAAAAGATTGTCATTGTATTGGTTATGTCTGGTCAATACCAGAAATTTATGAAAAACTAAATTCCAAAGGTCTCAGAAATCATCGATAAAGTGGAGGGGGAGGGATTCGAACCCTCGAACTCCTGAGAGACGGGATCACCCATTATTATGATCTTAAGTCCCGCGTGTCCAAAAGCATAATTGCTTTCTTTGGCCAGGCTTGACTACCCCTCCACTAGAAAATCAACAATTTGCGAGAAATTTAACAGTTGGGTTGGAACATATCCAATCAAGAATTATAAGGATTCCAAATATTGAAAAGTTTATGCTCCGATAGCTCAGCCTGGTAGAGCGTTACATTGGTAATGTAAAGGTCGTGGGTTCAGATCCCGCTCGGAGCTTTTAGTAATTTTTTATAATAATTTCTTTATGACCAGTTCTCTTCTGAGCATTAGAATTAATTGCACGATTTACATTAATTGAAGATATTTTCCAATACTTCTTTGAGAAGAAATCTTTGACTGTTTTAGAATTAGAGTTTGATAGCAAAACATAGCATCCCTTGGAATGAAGTTGATCGGCAAGTTTAGCCAATCTCTCAAGATCGTCTTCAGTGAAATCACGATGAGTGTAGCTTGTGAAATTTGCAGTGCTGCTTACTGGCTGATATGGAGGGTCAAAATATACTAGATCTCCTTTTTTTGCATCACCTAAAACAGCCTCAAAATCCCTACAAGAAATTTTGATTTTTTTGGATTGCAGAATTTTACTTACCGCGGTCAGATTCTCTTTGTTTACAATATTTGGATTTGTGTATCTGCCTAATGGAACATTAAACTGGCCTTTTTTATTAACACGATATAATCCGTTAAAGCAGGTTTTGTTGAGGAATAACAATCGGGATACTTTTTCAATCTGCTGTTTTGGTTCTTGTTTTCGAACCTGATAATAATATTCAGTAGAATTTTTATGATAATTTTTTGAATGATTTTCTAACGATTCGATTAATTTTTCTAATTTATCACGGATTGTCACGTATGCAAGAATTAGATCAGAATTGAAATCTGAAACATTACATGACAACTGAGGCTTTTTTGTTAGTAGATTGAACATGACAGCACCACCGCCAAGAAAGGGTTCATGATATGTGGTAAATTGTTTAGGGAAATTATTCTCTAAATCTTGCATAAGCTGTCTTTTGCCTCCAACCCATTTCACAAAGGGCTTTGGTTCAGATACTGCAATTTGTCGATACTCTTGTGCCAAGACTCATTTCTTTCATAATGAGGTTTTCTCTAGCCAAGTGAATCTATGATCACTAAGTGTGAAGATTTAGTTGATTTGTGGGCAATAGGTTAAATACAAATTTCGTTTTTCAGGAAAAATTCATCGAATAAGGCACAGCCTAACTAAAACGAATAAAATGAAAAGAGGAAATGGGTTTGTTTAATCCCACTTTGACCAAGCGGCCATCCATCTGTATGTCCAGGTTGTTAGTTTACAACCTAGAGCCGTGAAAGTACATGCAAGTACTGCACCAGCTCCTGCACCAAGTGCAACTGGGCTGTTATAGAACTTACCTACCTGCGGCTCTATCGGAGTCATGTATGGTGGTAACGTTGGTCTTGGATACTTGAATGCAGTCTCTAGTGGGTCTGCCACAGTGATCAAATTGACCATGTTGAATAGTGGCAATGACATTCCAACTAAGACTCCGCCAAATAGTATCAGAGAGTGCTTATTCTTCTTTGTTGCCCAGTATGCTAAGTCCAACAGCATTGCTGACGGTAGCCAAACTGGTGTAACAATAAAGTCGTATGGGTAACCTAATGCGAACCATGCTCCTTTGGCAATCCAAGTGTAGACTGTCATGATAAGGGCATAATACGTTGCGGTTCCTGGAACTCCAGTGAAGGTCAGATAATATGCTGCACCTACAGCGAGCATCAATGTTTGAGATATTGAGAATACTACAAACGATGTCCAGGCCCAATCAGTATAGAAGATGTAGTCTCCTGCGTTAATTGTAAGCAGAGTTGAATTGACTGCGACTACTACTATGAACAAGTAGTGAGTACATCGTCTAAGCCAGACCATTGAAAATACTCCTGATGGTTAGTATATAAAAATTTGGGAAATTCACGAGATCGTGCATACGAAACCGTGACTAGAGGACAGATAAAAGGGAAAAAGTCCTAGAGGACTGTTTTTGATTATTTACCTACGAACATAACGATAAGTATTGTTCCGATGGTTGTACCACCAAGGGTTCCACCAACTATACCGTTACTTTTCTTAGTTGTTCCTTCTTCCATTACTTTGACACAGAAGAGGTAACCAATTGCTTCGATGATGGTCAGGACGATAAATGCATAATGTCCGCTTGGGGTTGGATATGCCCAAGGATAAACGAAGTATCCTGCTGCAGTACCACCAAATGTAGCGAGCCATGCTGCTAGATATGATGCGGTGATCATTCCAGTCATGTTTTCAACACGACGGCCAATCATTTTCTCGACGTCAGCAGATCCTGCTCCGCCACCGCCACCTGAACCAAATCCTTTTGGAAGTGTCATATTGAATATACACTCGACAGAATCTATTAAAGTCTTTCTTCAATTCTGAACCTAGGTCGATCTACCTCTAGGTAGGGATATAAAAAAAACAAAGTACGGAAATCGTACCTGATTATGGTATGGATCTGCTGTACAATTTACCCTCAAGGGCCATTTTGTACATTTCTGCAACATATGGGTTTTCACCAGGTGTTTCTGCACCTAATTCGACGAGTCTTGCATAGACTCTAACTACATAAGCTAGAGCACCCATGAAGGCTACGACGACACCCATGTTGAACATCCAGTGGTTTGGAACTGCGAAGATTTCTTCGACGAACCAAAAGTGCCACATCTCGTTAACACCAATTGTAAACATGGTTGCTAGATAACCTAAGATTGTCATCTTTAGACCAGTGTTCATAGAGTTGTTTGGTCCTCTCAATACTGGGACTTTTCTATCATAGATTGCAACGAATCCCCAACCAAGTGGTAGTGCTACAAAGTGAGAGTATAACCACCAGTGTGCTGGAGTGAATGCTGAATCTCTAATAGAAGTCTGATGGAGTGAACCATCGACAAAGTTGTCGACTTCTACGGATGCGGCTGTTGATCCCATAGCGATGACTACTAACCAGATTTTCTTTAGTCTCTGGATTTCGACTTCTTTTGGGAGTAATGCCGGCATTTGTGCCATAGTAACTATACGTGTTTTTTGGAATATAAGCCACGAGGTTCATGATCAGTGAATTTTTTTGAAATATTTTATTTTTTCAGGATTAATATATGAAATATTTCGATTAGAAAATGATTATATTGTAATTATTATCAAGAATTTTTTAAGAAATTCAATGATTAACATTGATGATTAACATTGACACGATTTACGAAGGAAATAGCGTGGATCGATAACAGAGTTAAAACTTAAATTCCTCATTCCTGTCGATTACAATTAAGGGATAACATATGGTAGATAGAAAAGTTATGGCATTTGCACTTGCAACCGTTATGGTAGTAGGAGTCTTTGGACCTCATGCAGCAACAATGATTCAAACTGCTGAAGGACACGGTGTACAAGCACAATTGCAAAGTCGTTTCATTCGAATCGAGGATGAAACATTCAACAGACAATCCCTCCAAACCGGTGAAGTTCTAACTTTGAGCGGTGCATTCGTAAGTTTGATTGATTCAGACATGCGTGCATGGTCATCAATTTTCTCAGAGTCAACTAACGCAGGTAACAGATGGGAAATTCTAGCAAGAGATCCACCAGGTAATGTCTTTGACATTCCAGGAAACGATGTTGTAGATTATGAAATCTCAGCACGAGCTCTTGAACCAGGAGTTTATCACGTCCACACTCAATTGAACATTGAGCACGTAGGACCTGGACTTGGACCAGGACAAACAGTCGTTGTAGAGGGAGAACCAATTCTCAAACCAATTCCATACACCAACATCGCATATCAATCAATCATCATTGCAGTTGGTTATGTAATCACATTTGCAACACGACCTTGGCAAGTAATCTAAACTCACTCTTTTTTCCTTTTATTCAATCAAAAACCCAAGGTCATACATCATAGTTATTTAACTTAAGTTTCATGATTAAAAGTTAATCAATACTTAATTTCCAGTCACGATTCTAGTTCCAATTTCTTTTTATTTTATTAGTACTTAGAGTAATCATGCCATATACGTTCAAAATTGACCATCTAAACATTCATGAAAGCTACTTCAAAGGAAAGGTAGAATTTCGAGGAGATGATTATACAATCAACATACAAGATGAAAGAAGAGGTAAAGTTCTCAAATTGCCATTTGCCTTGGAAAAAAAGAAAAAAGTTTTGGTACGATTTTCAGGTCCAAATGACATAGCAGTTGAAGATTTTCTTCCATTTGAAGGAGAGTCAGAATGGGTGGAAGTAGATTCAGACCAGATTACATTTTTCATTGCAGATCATCAAGACCAATTTGATACCTTAGAAATAATCGATGATTTTTCTGAGGCTTAGAAAAGACTTTATTCCAAAATAATGCAGTTTTGCTATGAAATATCCAGGATTGGGAGATCCGGCAAAGAGGAAAAAGACTTTACGATTTTTAGCAATAACTGCAATCATTGCAATTTCAGTAGGAGTAGCAAGTAGTCTAATCCAAGGCCAACTTAGTCAAAATGATCCTCTCAAAGTTTGTATCAATGACAGAGATACCAGATATGTCATTTCAGTACAACTAGAACTTTATGTTGATAAGAACAAAGCAGACATTCCAGCAAACATTGGATTTGAGGATGGCTGTCAAAGAACACTATACACCCTAACTGATGATGGAACAATCTATGCAGAGTGGGTAGAAGAATATCCATTTGAGATCGGTCATTTTCTATGGTCATGGGACTTCCCAATGAGAGATATGGAACTTAGTAAATCAAAGATTATCGTTAACGGTAAAGAATCACCTTATTTCATAAATGAGTTAATGGTTGACGGATATACCTACAGAGCAGAGTTCATTTCAAAGGATTATGACTCTTCAAAAGATGCGGATTTCTTACCTCCAGACCTTTAGAAAATAATATTAAATTTTTCAAAGTCGTGGTTGTAATACTTAGTATTCACTAAAGACGACGAAAATAGAAAAGAAAGAAGAGAGAAAGATTACCAGTATTTTCCATTATCTGGAATTAAACCGATGCCCTCATTCTCAAAGTGTCTGTCAAGTTCATCAACCCATCTTTCACGATTGTCTTTGTATCCCCAGCCGTGAATACGTACCCAGTACGCAATCAATGCGAGTAGGAATATTGTGAACATTATGGTTCCAAAGATGTATACCATAACATCGAAGAATAGTGGGTCATAGTTTGGACCGAGTTGTCCGGTCAGACTAGACAATATACTCAAGATTGTTCCGAATACAGGAATCATCAATATTTTGAATTCAGAGGTCGATATAAAGATTTTTTTTGATAAGTAAACGCCGAGATCAGCCTTCGCTATGGTTTAGGAATAAAATAAGAGTAAGGAAGGAGATTATCCTGTTCCTGCTTTGGCATATTTGCCTGTTCTTCCTCTTAAGAAGAAGGCACCTGCGATACCACCAAAGATTGCTGCTGCAATAGCAGATGCACCGAGTACACCGTTAGCATCCATGTATGGAGTACCTGAACCTGCACCTGGGTTATCTGCGGCATATTGTACTTTAGAAGCTGCTAATTCAAGAGAGGCTTCCAATGACATTGATGGGTGTCCACCGTCTTGGCTACCATCTCCACCACTGCCCATATATTGAGCAAATGCTGGGGTAACTCCCACTGAGAATACAGCTGCAAAAAGTGCGCCTAATACGATTGATTTGTTCATTTGTATCTGCATTTTCTGACTACCATTATTATTTAACTTTTTTGAACAGTCTCGCTAGATACATTTAATTCCGTACGTAATTTAGCCACAAAAATGGGAAGACTCCATACTCACAATCATGGGAAGTCACATTCTATCAGACCTATCGATCTGAAAAAACCTGAATGGGTTAAGCAAACCAATGAAGAAATTGAGGCTTTGATTGTCAAATATGCAAAAGAAGGTATGACTGCCAGTCAAATTGGAATCAAACTAAGAGACCAACATGCAATTCCATTGGTCAAACCAATTATTAACAAAAGTATCACAAATGTTCTAAAAGAGAACAAATTGATGCCAGAGATACCAGAGGACTTGAACAATATTGTGATGAAGGCAGTTAATCTCCAAAAACATCTTAAAGACAACAAATCAGATAGCAGAAACGTGAGAGCCTTAGAATTAGTCGAAGCAAAAGTTCACAGATTATCTACACATTACAAAAAAACTGGCGACATAGATCAAAAATGGAAATATAAGTCTGTAGTAGCACAGCTAGAGTAATGGGGAAAGTTTTAGAAGAATCATTATCTAATTTTTCAGATCGAATTTCAGATGCAGTGAAATCAAGAAAAAATATTCTAGTTACAACCCATATTGATTGTGATGGAATTACATCTGGATCAATTATTTCAAAGGCCTTAATCAGACAGGGTGCCAAATGTACAGTTAGAACAACCAATGAATTTAGTGAGAATTTGGTGGATAGAATGCAAAAGGAGACAAGAGACTTGCATGTAATTACCGATTTGGGCGGAGGTTTTGGAAAGGTACTTGATGAAAAATTATCAGATAACTGGCTTATGTTAGATCATCATGAGATTGCTGAAGAGGAACACGATAATGAACGTGTCATAAATGCATGGAAGTATGGAATGGATGGTGGCGTAGAGATCTGTGCCGGAGGAATGGCATATTTGGCTGCAAAGGCACTTAGTGATGAGAACGAAGCCCTATCAAGAGTTGCGGTAGTATCTGCACTTGGAGACAGACAAGACCAAGGTGATAGAAAATCATTTACTGGAAAGAATATCGAAATAGCAGAAACTGCAAAAAAATTAGGATTAGTGAATATCGATTTAGATTTACTTTTGGTTGGAAGAGAAACAAGACCACTTCCTGATGCAATTGCATTTACATCCCAGCCATTTATTGAGGGCTTAACATGGAATAGAGATGCATGTCTTGCAATGCTGACAAATGCGGGAATTCAACTAAAGGATGGAGCAAGATGGAGAGTTCCAGCAGATTTAACCCAAGAAGAGAAACAGAGCATAATTGAATCAATAAGTAGATTTGTTCAAGGAGATAATGCCACTCAAGTCATGGAAGAATTGATTGGATATACATACACATTTCCAAGAGAGGAAAAAAGAAGTTTTCTTAGAGACGGAAGAGAATTCTCCACAATGTTGAATTCCTGTGGAAGAATCAACAGATCTGGAGTAGGCATTGCAATTTGTATGGGAGACAGAAATACAATGTTGCAAGAAGGCGAGAAGATTTTGTCGGAATATAGGAGCATGATTAGAGAATACATGAATGTGTTAACAAATGAGAGATGGAGAACAAGTAATTTGGAAAACTGTGTAATGGTTAACGCACAAGGATTAGTACCAGAAACCATGACAGGTACAATTTCATCATTAATTGCAGGATCACCAAAAAACTCTGGAAAAATAGTAATTTTAAGAACAGACGGCTCCGAAGGAACAATCAAGTTCTCATCAAGAAAATCAGCTAGTTGTAAGAGTTCAATAAATCTCAGTCAATTAATGAGAGGGGGAGCTGAACAATTTGATGGAATTGGCGGAGGCCATGAGGCTGCAGCAGGAGCAAAAATAACTAAAGACAAATTGGATGGATTTTTAGATTATCTTGAGAACAATGTTACCAAAATGCCAGATAGAGATAGCAATCAATAACATTTCGAAGGACAAGGCCAAAGTAATTGAAAAGGCACTTGAACCAGACAATGTGAATTTTCCTCAAGGTTTGAGTTTAGAGATTAAAGAGAAAGAAAACCAGCTTTTGTTTAGTTTTTCAAGTGAAGGAGATTTGAAAAAACTGATTTCAACGGTGGATGAAGTATTGGAACACGTAAATCTTTCCATGGAGGTAATCAAGTAATGCTAGATCCAAAAATTATCAGAGATGAACCTGAGAAAATAAAAGAGATGTTGAAAGATAGGGCAGTTGAGTTTGATTTGGAGAAAATGCTAGAGTTAAACAAAGTGAGAAAAGACATGATGCAGCAAACCGACGAACTAAAACAAAAGAGAAATCAGATGTCAATGAAAATTGCAACTGAAAAAAAAGCAGGTAATGACGCATCAGAATTATTACAAGAAATGTCTCAAATATCATCAAAATTAGACGATATGGAGAATCAACGAAAAACAATTGATGATGATTATCACAAATTATCTTTTTCAATTCCAAACATGATACATGATTCAGTTCCAAAGGGGCCAGATGAATCTTTTAACAAACAAGTAAGAACGTGGGGAGATGTACCAAAATTTGACTTTGAGGTAAAAGACCATATTGATTTGGGATTAGGACTAGACATAGTAGATTTAGAGAGAGCATCAAAGACAGCTGGTGCGAGATTTTATTATTTGAAAGGAGGGTTAGTGAAATTAGGACAAGCATTAACCGCATTTGCTTTAGATTTTGTTTCAAAAAGAGATTACAATCTAATCCAACCACCATATATGATCAACAGGCAATCAATGGAGGGAGCAGTGATAGCAGATGATTTTGAAGAAGTAATCTACAAAGTTCAAGATGAGGATTTATTCCTAATAGGAACATCAGAACATGCAATTGCATCAATGCATTATGATGAAATCTTAGAAGGTGGAAAAATTCCTTTGAGATATGCATCAGTCAGCCCTTGTTTTAGAAAAGAGGCAGGAGCACATGGAAAAGATCAAAAAGGAATTTTCAGAGTTCATCAGTTTGAAAAAATTGAACAGTTCATTTTTTGTAGACCAGAAGAATCATGGGATGAGCATGAAAAAATGATTAAAAATACAGAAGAGTTCTATCAAGAATTAGAAATTCCATATAGATTGATGTTATTATCAAGTGGAGATATGGGAAAAGTTTCAGCTAAAACTTATGATATAGAAGCATGGATGTCAGGACAAAATGCGTATAGAGAAATTGTGTCATGTTCAAATTGTTTAGATTATCAATCAAGAAGATTGAAAATTAGATTCAGAGAGAAAAGTAATGAGGATACAAAATATATTCATACATTGAATAGTACACTGGTTGCAATAGAAAGAACTATGGTTGCAATACTTGAAAATAATCAAACAAAGGATGGACATGTGGAAGTTCCAAAAGTTTTACAGAAATACTTTGGAGATAATCTCATATAATCTAGAACAGTTTATATTCAGAAAATAGGGGTCGAAGATAATTGGCAAGAAAAGCTCGTAAGATCAAGGACAAGTGGAAAGAAAAAAAATGGGTAAATGTTGTTGCTCCAGATTCATTTAACAATGTCAATATTGGTTATGTTCCAATTACAGATGATGAAAATGCAAAAGGTCGAATTTTAGAAGTTACATTATGGGATATTCTAAAAGGAGATCCATCACAACATCAGTACAAAATAATTTTCCAGATAGATAGTGTAACAGACAACAAAGCTAAAACAGTTTTCAAGAGATTTGAATATTCAAAAGAGTTCCTAAGAAGTTTGATTCGAAGAGGTTCATCAAAAGTAAATTTCGTAATTGATATTGAAACTAAAGATAACTATATCTTCAGAATCAAAATGCTCGCCCTTACTCATAGACAACTAAATACATCAAGACAACGTCAATTACGCCTAATTGCTAAAGATGTAATTGAGAAAACAGTTCCAACTATGGATATTGATGGATTTGTTCAAGCAACATGTTATGGAAAGATAAACTCTGACATCATGGCTGCTGCTAAGAAAGTCATAAAATTAAGACATGTAGGATTAGAGAAGGTAAAACTAATCAAAACAGCATCTGCACAAACAGTCTTACTTGAAGCAAAAAGTAAAAAGACAAAATCAGAATAAACTGATGTTTTAAAAATGCAATTAGAAGTGAAAATTAATTTAATTCTTCATGCTACAGAGAATGAAAATAAAGTTTTAGAATCTTTAGAAAATGTATTTGGTGTAGAGCAAAAGGATTTTCAGATTGAACAGGTGCCAGGCCATTTTAACAATCCGATATTATTGATATCATCTAAATTGAAAAAAAAGAATGCACAGAATTTTATCAAATTATTATTTTCAAAGATGAAAAAAGATGATTTTGAAGAAGTTTTTGAAAATGTTGAAGATTATGTTACATCATCAGGATTGAATTTACGAATTAGTAAGCAAAAATTAGTCTCTGAAAATTTGACAATGTCTAAAGAAGATGCAATTAAGATTAACATCAGTACACCTGTTTATGTCAAAAATAATACAAAAAAAATTTATCAGGAATTAATGAAAGTGTGATCGTTATAGATCATTTAATAATATTTATCGTCAAATAACAGCGGGAATGAGGAAATAAAAGCCGCTCCAGTCTGAGCGCCAAGCGCTGATGACGCCGCGACGAACCGACCCAAATATAGTATTCTGATTGTTTTAAATAATGATTATTCAGACAGAGAAGTATTGGAAACAGATTATGATGTAATTGTTGCAGGTGGCGGATTAACTGGAACAATTGCAGCTCAAGCAATTTCATATTATTCAAATCAAAATTTGAGAATTCTTTCAGTAGATAGAAATCCAGAACATTTACCTGGAAGAAAATCATCTCCAGGATGGACATGCGGAGATGCATGTTCAAAAGAAGCAGTCGACTTTATGACTGAACGAATTAAAGTTCCATGGACTAGACCAGAAATTGAACATGATGTAAAAGGAGTCATGGCATTTTCACCCGATTATGAAACTGCAATTCCATTTGACGGTGCAGGGTATATGTTAAACAGACAGAAACTTCCAGAAATCCAAAATGCAAGAACAAAGAAAATGGGTGTAGAATTTGATTTTGAGATTAATCTTACAGGATTACTTTATGATGGAATGCAAGTTGTCGGCATACAAGGATTAGACAATAAAACAAAGCAACCTTACAAGAAGACTGCAAAATTAGTGGTAGATGCAACAGGAATCACATCAATGTTAAGAAACCAATTACAAAATTCTACAAAAGTTGAGAAAAAAATAGACAGAAGAGATGTTGAATCAACTGGTAGACATATTATGTATTTTGAGCAAGGAAAGAAGGATTTAGCACAATTTGATCCAGATTATTGTATAATTCACTTAGATCAAGACATTGCACCAGGAGGATATGGATGGGTGTTTCCAAAAGGAGAGAATAAAGTGAATATCGGATTAGGAGTTGAAAAGACAATTCTAGAACAACGAAATAAAAGATTAGGAAAATCAGATAATGTTGCATCATTAATGCAAGAATATCTTGATAGAAATACAGCAATTAAAAATGCAAAACTATCTGAAGATGCACAAGATGTTCACAACAATACAGGAGTTTTTCAAGTTTCAGTAAGAAGACAAAATGATTGTATGGTTTCAGGAGGATATATGTTGGTTGGAGACTCTGCATGGATGCCAAAACCAATAGATGCAGGAGGAATTGGACCAGCATTAATCGCAGGAACAATACTTGGAAATAACGTTGCACAGGCAATTGAAGCAAATGATGTTTCAGAAGCAAGTTTGTGGCAATATAATTTGGATTTTATTAAAGAATACGGTTACAAAACAGCTGGTTTAGAATTATTCAGAAGATTAGTTCAAACAATGACAAATGAGCAAATCAGTTATGGAATGAAACATTTCCTAGGTAATTTGGACGTTGAATCAATAAGTAAAGGAGAACATCCAGACTTTTCAGGTCTTGGAAAGATTGGAATGATAATTAGAGGTGCAATGAATAAAACAGTTGCAAATGGTCTTAGATATACATCAGGTCAGAATCAATGGCTTGTTGAACACTATAACAATTATCCAAAAGATCCATCCGGATTTGATGACTGGAATAAAAAATTACATAAAACGTTAGATGAGTCATACGTAAAGATAGCATCATTTGCAGTGTAGAACTAGTCTTAAATAAAGTAGAAAATCAAACAATTGTACTTTGATGGAAGAACAAGGTAAATCAGAAGTTGAGGAGAATTTTCCAGAATATCTAGATTGGAGTAATACATTTGAGACTTTAGAAAAAGCATACGAGCAAGGAATATTTGTTTTGGTTATAGGTCCAAAAGGAACTGGAAAGACTACGCTTGTCAGAGAATTTGCAAAGAAAAAATCAGTTAAGCTTGAATCAATTAACTTTAGTTTAAGAACTAGAGAAAGTCATTTGGTAGGTTCAAAGAGTCTAACTGAAGGAAATATCCAATTCGATGAGGGAATTTTGATAAAATCCATGAAAGAAGGAGATATGTTATATCTTGATGAGATAAATGCTGCAGAAGCAGATGTTTTACTAAGATTAGACGAGGCGTTAGATGACAGACGACAAGTGGTTCTCAAAGAATCAGATGGGGAAGTGGTTACTGCAAGAAGATCATGGTTTGTCATAGCAACAATTAACCCATTAAACCATGTTGGAACAAAAGAACTACCACCCCAACTATTGAGTCGATTTCCAATAAGACTAAGAATGGATTATCCACCTGAAGAACAAGAATTTGAGATTGTCAAGAAACATGTTCCAAATGTAGATGAAAAATCATTAACGCAGGGAATCAAACTTGCAAATACATTAAGACAAGCTGCATCAGTTGAGGAGTTATACTACTCACCATCATTAAGAGAAACTATAGCATATTCAAAATTGATTAGTGGGAATATGTCTCCAAAAAAAGCAGCAGAGATAGTTTTTGGAAATGTGTATGCACAATGGGGAAATATAGAACTACAGAAAGTTAATGACATAATTGCATCAATGTATGAAAGCTAATGTCATCTGTAGCACTTCGAAACGATACATTAATTGAAATTGCCACATTTTTAGTCAGACGATGGTCAGAAAATGACAAAATCATTGTTACAATGTCACCAAAAAAAGTTAACGAGACAAGAATGAAAGAAAATAAAGTCATTTTAACACCAGTACTAGATTACATTGGAGATGAATTTTCAAGATACAGACAATTCAGAACTGCAGCATGGTATGAAAGTATGAAAATTAAAAATTGTGAAAAAATTCTATCAAATGATCATGCATTTGGATTTTTACTTAATGCAATTGAAAGAAGAAGAATTGAGATGGTTGGACGAAAAGTTTGGCAAGGAATGGATGGAGAATTGATTTTTAATTATTCATGGCAATGGATTTACAGACCATTGTTAAACAACCTTTTAGGAAAATCAAAAATTGTTGAAGGATTTTACCAACAGTTTTTGTTTGGAGATGTTAAAGGTGAAATGCAACCTAGTCATTTTGAACGTGTTGTAAAAGCATCTGATTTTGCAAAGGAAATTCTTGATGAAGCTGATCCATTAATCACAATTCCACTATCAGTTCCATTGAAAGGACCAGGAATGATGGTAATGCCTCAAGATTTTGAAAAAGCTGTACAAAAAATTACTAAGAATCTTGAATCAGAATTAGGTGAGATTGATCCAAAAAAAGCAATAGAAGGTAAAGAAGTTGCAAAAGAGTTCAATCTAATAAAGGAAGAAACAAAAAAGAATGAAAACAAGGGATTGATGCCCGAAACAATTGGAATTCAAATTCCAAATGCAACAAATGTTGATGAAACAAAGATTTATGATCAAGATTTAATCAGTAATCTAAAAAATAGATTCAGAGAGTGGAAAACTGGATGGAAAGAAGAACATGTTTTGACAGGAGAGGAATTTGACGAAGAAACATACATCGAAGGCTTTCATAAACCATTCATTCATGATGTTAAAAAATCAATAAAATCAAGAATTGTTATTTTACTTGATCATTCTTCAAGCGTATCAGATCAACAGATAGAATACAAAAAAGCAACAATTGGATTATGTGAAGTACTATCATTTCTTAATGTTAATTTTTCAGTTTATGCATTCAATACAGTTGATAGACAAGTGGTATGC
>LULT01000018.1_pt1 | contig 37983 bp, 60 predicted proteins | sample 728141 | NCBI WGS metagenome assembly LULT01 (sample SAMN03860282, study PRJNA289734) | marine metagenome | biome: seawater column; feature: ocean; material: water; isolation source: Red Sea water column Station 108 - depth 100m | place: Saudi Arabia: Red Sea | collected 2011-10-15 | depth 100 m | reverse complement strand
CCTTTGTACTTATGTTTATTTGATGGTCTGAACTTTCCTGAATAACTCATGACATCCTCTAGACTAATATATCCAGAAATCCCACCTGCAGGTCCCAGTAGTCTTAACGATGATATAAATGGCAGGGCTCGATTTGAGACTAAGGTAATGGATTACCTTAAATTCACCATATACGACCCAAATAAGCAGTCACCATATAATTACATTAAAGACAGAAAGAAATCACAAGGAACAGGTGATTGGGCTAAAAAGGATGGTGGTGGATTTAAAGTAAATACAAAATTCCAAGGTAGTAGGGTAACTGGTGATAACACCACAGGTATATGGCGTACCATTTATTTATATCTGCCTCATCAACTTAACGAACAATATAGTACCAATTACAATAGAAGTGCTCTAGGACCATTTGGTAACTCATTACTTGGTGCTGCTCAATGGGCAGAAGACAATATGTTTGGTTCGGACGGAAACCTCGACAAGCAAGGTCAAGGTCTAGGTGCAGCAATGCTACAAGCAGGAGCAAAAACTAGAGGAAAACAGGCAGTATTCCAAGCAATTACAGGTGCATTTAATGGTGCTTCTGCTCTTACAGGTGGATCACTAGCAGATAAAGATGCATTATCAGCACTACAAAATAAGGCAGTATTTAATCCATACGAAGAAACTACATTTAAAGGAGTAAGATATCGTAGTCATTCCTTTAATTTTGATATGGCACCTAGAAATATAAGTGAAGTCAAACAAATCCAGAATATCATCTTTACCTTAAGATCTGCCATGTTGCCCACAAAGACTGGTGAAAACGATGAATGGCTAACTATCCCCAAATTCTTTAAAACTGATATTGTTCGTTTTGAGCCGAAAGACGACACTACAGAGTCTGCTGGTTTGAGTAAACCAGATACACTAAGAATGATTATGCAATTCCCTGTCAAAATGGTATTGACAGATATGCAATTAAACCTAACACCTAACGGTCAAAATACATCACTTAAAACATCATCGCCTGAGGGAGATTCGATGTATGATCATGGTCCTGCTTCTTATAAGATGACACTAAGATTCGATGAGACTGCATTCATAACAAACGATCTCCTTAAGGATCCAGTTGCTGCAGGTACTAGTAGAGATTCTAAAGCTGCTTGGGACAAAAAAGTAGAAGAAGAACTGAAACGTAAGGCTGCCAAGAAAGCTGAACAAGAGAAAAAGAAAAAGGCTAAACAAAAATAAGAATTATGGCAAATTATTTTAAATATCTACCTGATGTAAAGGTAAGAGTAAGCAGTATTCGACGCAATAATGTCGAACCATGGATTGTTGCCAAAAATATCTTTAGAAGAGCAAAAATCATCGATTCCGTCCAAAAGGCAATTCTCGGATTTGAGCAAGTAACTGTACAAAACAACGAAAGACCCGATCAAGTCGCTCAGAGGATTTATGGATCTACTGACTATGATTGGGTCGTTTTGCTATGTAATAATATTGTCAATATTTACGACGAATGGCCATTATCCGAAGATCAGCTATTTAACGTAATTACGAAAAGATATGGTGATCCTGATGGAATCCACCATTATGAAACTAACGAAATACGCTCAAATGACATTCACCAAGATGAAGAGGTAATATCCAATAGAGGTGAGGTTGTTGTACCTGCAGGATTGCAAGTAAACGAAAATTGGTCATATACGGTTCAGGGAGTCACAGTAACAAATCCATCAATTCCCATAACCAACTATGAGTACGAAAAACAGATAAATGACTATAAAGGGTCTATATGGTTATTAAAACCTGCATACGTAGAAACCTTTACAGAAGAATTTAAACGATTATGCGAATATGAGCCACATGACGAAGTTGACGCTGGTGACGTAAAAATGACTTGGGGTTCTGTAGAAGAAATCTTCGTTACAGAGAAATCTGGATATAGTACAGTATATGGTAATACTGCTACAGTCGATTTTGCCTCTAATTCAGAATTAGTCAATAGAACCGTTACAGTAACTACACTGTCATCTGGTGAACAAGTTAGAACTGTAGATACATCAAATGTTGGTACTGTTAACTCATCTGGAGTTATCTCTGGTACTACAGATTCTAGCTCGACCTACAGCGAGTAAAAATACCCTGAATTTTTTTTCCGACTTATTGGGAATCAAAAGTCGAATTATATATCAGGATCATATAAAATATTTCCTACGATAGCACAGCGTCCGTCGCTCTGACTTGGGGGTACAAAATGGAATGTCTTAGCATGGAAGAAGCATAGCATACCATCCTCAATCTCAACTGCTTCACCCATCATGTCACTATTATTTGATAGTTCATTAAAGAGAACTAGTGGAGTATCCTTGTCTGGTACCTTAACATAGTAACAGAATGACATGGAGTATGGGAAATGGTTGTGTGCTTTTACAGCATCCCCTTTGTTAAACTCTATACCCCAACACTCTGTTATCCTAAATCTTTTTGGATCAAACCCTAATAGAGTTGGATCATAGTCATCATCAGTACTACCCTGAGCAAAATGAAATGCTGCTTGAGGTAATACATCTTCTATCCAATTAAAAAGACGACTTAGGTCGTCTATTTTTTTCTCATGGAAGTTAAATTCTGTTCTTGATGCACCACCCTTAGCAAGGTCAGTGACAACGTATTTCTTCACACTTTCATGAAGCTTAGGATTCATTTCCTTTGCTTCAGGATTCATATATGTTTGGTAAAGCATCAGTGATAGTATCTCCTCCGTCTATACCCTCTGCATGGTATTCTTACAGTCTCTTGCCACTTATTAACATATCCTGGCATCCATCCACCATGATAATCATGTCTGCCTGGAACATACTCTTCATGATATCTTATCTCATTACACCAACGACGAGTCTGTCCACCATAGTAATGATGATGGTGGTGGTAATGAGTGGGCGTATTTGCCCACTCTACCAACTCATCCCAAGTGATTGCCTTTGCACCTGTTGGTGCAGCAAGCATCAGTATAGGGAGAGCTAGCAACCACTTTTTCATCAGTCTTCCTCTGCTAATCGTGAGAAGTATGACAGATCAGGATCCTCATCTGTCTTTAATGATTCTACACTGTTTCCGAACCCTGCGGTGACCGTAGTGTTCTCTTCTACAACTGGCACAGGTGCTTCCAGTTCCTCATCACGTGTCTGTACACGTACCTTGTTCTTACCTAGAACTAAGTTTAATCTCTTCTCTAATACCTCGTAAGGTTTAAAGTTCTCAGCATTAGTAAACGCTGCAAGACTATACTCTTGGTTATAGATCTCCTCTAGTTTAGCATCTTCATAGTCACCTAAGACTGATGGTGATGCAAACTCAGAACGATCATAGTTCCAGTATCCATCTTGCTTGACAATCTTTAACTTAAAGTCAGCACCCTTCCAAAAATCGAATGGGTTGATGGGTTCCTCATCCTCAAACTGTGGCTTCATTGCCTCAACTAACTTGTCATGAATCTTCTTACCATACTTATAAAGGAAGACTCTTCCTTCATTCTCTGGGTGCAGAGGATCTTTAACGACCAAGATGTTACTGTAGTAAGAAAGCTTACGCTTCTGCTTACGAGCAACGTCCTTGTCTGAATCCAGACCACTGTTCCATAGGACTCGATTGAGTTCACCGACTGGATCATTCTGACCTACTGTGGTCAAACTGTTCTCGATGTACCAACCTCCTGGTCCTTGGAAAGCATGTGACCATACCTGTGCCCAAGGTAGTTCCTCTCCTGTTGGAGCAGGAAGGAAACGAATGACAGCATAACCGTTACCTGCCTTATCGACTTCTGGTTTCCAGAGTCGTTCGTCAGGACCGTTACCGCCACCCTTACTGTTCAGTTTCTCTAGTTCCTTTGTTAAACTAGCAATGGAAGACCTAGAGGACTTCTTAAGGGATGCAAATGACATTGTATTCTCCGTGTGATTTTGTATTTGGCTTGTTGACCATCATATGATGGCATACTATTTATGCTTTGTCAACACCCTCTAAATCCTTCTTCCAACATAGGAGCTTGTCCTCCATCGCCTGTAGGATATTTAAAAGGTTGTTGCCGCCAGAATAGATCTGACTGACCTGATCGATGCGTTCCTTGACCTCTTTAACTGCTTCAGTCGAACCATCGTCATCATCTGTGACATAGTTGCTCATCAATTGGAGACGAGCATAAAATACTTTCTGCTTGGCAATCAACTCTAACGTTTTGTTGATATGTTCCAACTGTTGCACCTTGTCTAACTGGTTTAACTTGCTAGACATCTGGAGCAAATCATTATAAGTTGTCTGAAGATCATCTAGTTCGGCCTGTATCACTTCAGAACGGAAGAAATCTTCGTTCATAATGGTAAAACCCCTCTACTTGTGCGTTTGATACAATTTAATTGTTGTGCGTTAGCTTTGATCTTATCCTTCAGTGGTTTAGAGATCAGTTTGTTAACGACTTCTATCTCAATGTCGTAGTCATCACAGACAGTTGCGACTGCTTCTATGTAGTTTATGAGACCATTACTATTCTGTACGGTATGTTCTACCAAGGTACTAAACTTTGCCTGTGTCATAAAATTTTCCTCAAGCTCTTTCATTCTGTAATCACTCCATTAGTTACAGCTTCAGTTAGAAACTCCATCTGAAACTCTTTGATCCATTCACAGAGTGTGTCTATGTATGGTGCCTTGTCGTAGCGTTGTTCTACTTGTGTCTGACCATTCTCTGCAACAGATAAGGTCACAAGTTTCTTAACCTCTACACCAGTGCGTTCATAGTACATGTAAGCATACGCTGCTTCCTGTACAAAATATTTCTCCAACCATTCCACCTTCTTGATGTCCTTGGTTGTTTTAAAATCGATTATAGCAAGCTCGCCATCAAACTCAGCAATACAATCAACACGCCCACCAATGCGTAGATCATCAGAATAAAGAGGGGCTTCCAGCAAATGAATATTGTCAATACGATCAAGAACCTCACGAGAAAACCCAAAAAGGTACGAGGGAAGACCTTTGACTTCATTAACTTTCGTAGTTTCATTATTAAGATAGTACTCCACTATAGTATGGTACTGAGTGCCACGCCAAGATGATTCTCTACGAATCTTCTCTGCTTTAACCCAACCAACACGTTCCTCCCACTTTTTGATACCTTCTATAGATTGTTTACTAACAACAGTAGTAACAGAAGGATACCAGTGTCCTTTAGGTGACTTGTAGAATCTACGACCCTCAACATTCTGAGTAGGAAGTTCATCTAAAGTACCTGCAGGACCAACATGATTAAAGACTTTCATTAATTAAAACCTAGTTGATTTTTACTGATGAGGTACTCACGTACCAGACCAGAGCGTACGATGTCTCCAATACTAAACTCTACAGTCTGGAAGGATGGCATAGTCTGCAAGATCTTCATGAAGTCTAGCACACCTTGACGCTCTCCGTTCTTTTGTAAGTCGGTTTGTGAATAATCTCCAGAGAATATTATCCTACAATCCTGACCAACACGAGTGATGATGGAGTCAAGTTCATGGAAGTTTAGGTTCGAGAACTCATCTACTATTATAATAGCCCTGTCAAATGTTGTGCCACGTATGAACGAGGTAGACCAGAAACTTATAGTCTGCTGTGCTCTCAAGTTATCGTACAACATCTCGAACGATGGTTCATCAGGCATCTCGAACATGTATTTCACCATGTTCTTATAAGGTATCTGATATAGGTTTGACTTATCCTCATGGTCTCCAGGTAGGAAACCAATCTCTCTCGTGGGTACAAGAGAGCGAACCATATATATTTTCTCATATGGTGACGTTAAGTCAAGTACCTGTTCGAGTGCAAGGTACAAACTAATGAATGTCTTACCAGTACCAGCAGCACCATGAAGTACAAGGTTCCTACCATCCTTAAAGGAATCAAAAACCAACTTCTGATTGTCACCTATAGGCTCAATCGTTTTAAGTTGGTCTATATTGATAGGTTTTTTACGTCTCATGACCTTGGCAGTTTTAGGTGCAGGGGTCTTACGCTTCTTTACTGGCATAATTTAAGTAAATCTTGATAGATCAGCAGCAGGATGGTCATTCTGGATCTTCTGCATCACAGTTTTAAATCCATCTGATTGTTTAGGTAGTCCATAAGTTACCTTAGGTGCTTGGTTCCCGAAGTATCTTTCTAATTCAGGATGATCCTCCTTATATTTATCGAGGTCATGCATGGACATAACTACGTTCTCGATGATCTCACCTGTCTCTTTGTTTCTAAAATCATACGTTGGCATTGTCTTCTATCCATCGTGGTTGTCCTCTAACCATTACATTAAAGGAGAGTGTTATTCTATCCGATTCTGATTCATTTGGCAAGGTATGATGCCTAAGATCAGACGGAAACATACATAGCACTGACTCTATTGGTGGTAGAGTAAAGCTAGTAGAATTATATAGGTTCTGTTGGGAGAGCGTGGGTTCTACAACCATATGTTTAGGTTTCTCAAACACTAGGTTACCTGTGTCTCCTTGTAAGAATATATTACCTGAGTACATGCTGTTAGCATGATGATGAGGTACTGATGCTTGTCCCTTCTTATACTTGTTGATCCATGAGCATGTTATCTCAGGCCAATGCAGATCAGGATCAACCCCCATTGCACCAATAACATAGTCCAATACATGCTGAAAGACCCACCCCTCTAGGTCAGGGAATGAGTCCAACACATGCTGATCAACTGTACGATATCCGACACTCTCTATATTATATGGTGTGAACTCTAAAGACTCCCAGTTAATCTTTGGAAAGTCTTTGTCCACACCTGTCACATAGATTGGTGAAGAGAATGCTGGTACTACTTCTGCCATCAATCAATACGTAGGCAAGGTTGCATATCATTCCAGTAATCATCTTCCTTACAGTCACACTCTTCACACCACCCCAATGCCTCTGCTACTGTTGGGAACTGACATATAAAATGTCTCTTAATAGTATTAGCAATGTCCATGTGCTCCTTCTGAGTACCATTAGCAGAGCGTAGGTCTATGTAATGAATCCAACTACGTACACTACCTGTCATGTATAACCTAGTAGGTGTCGCTAGTGGTAGTACAAACCTAGCACACTCCTTAGCGATACCATCATTAAGCATCTGCTGATAGAGATCCATGCCATGTCTGAAGTGATCTGCCATGAGTATCTCATACTTATTGACCATCTTAGGATCAAGATCATTGATACTATTCTGACGGTTCTTAGTGTCCTGTCTCCTTAGTTCTGGTAGTGGTATCTCATCTGCTAATAGAGATGAGTCAGCATACCTCTGACTGAACTCTTGATATGTGAACGACCTGTGTCTCAGTATCTGTGCAGCAAGTCCACGTGTTGTATTGATCTCAACAGTCATGTGTGCTTGCTCAAAGATAGACCAGTGTCCATGCTTAATACAATACTTTAAAAGACCAGCGACCTTCTCGTTGTCCTGGTTCTTTGGGTTAGATACTCTTGCGATGTATCCTATAGTCCTCTCAGCATCTGGAGTGACGGAAATTACACATACTTTTGTCATTTCAGGGTCTTAACAAGTACATAAAGTGCTAAAGAATAGACGTACCCTATAGTAGGTAGTCCGAAGAGTGCTGGCATCACTACATTCCATGCTGCCCACACTACAAAAGGTCCAAATATTATACCCAAGATTGCAGTAGCAGCTTGTGCTCCAAGAATCTTAGACTCCTTGTCAATCTCATCCTTCTTACCTTTTGTAAAATCATATATCGAATTCATTTTTTCTTTTTGGGTTTCTGTTTCTCCTCTACTTTGCGTTGATTGTTCCATTGATTCACTGGTACACGACCATTAGTCTGTTTCCAACCTTGCAACCCCTCCTTGTAGAGGTCCCAGTAGTGATCAAAGATCTCTACAGTTCCTTTACTACCAGCGAGTACAATGTCACGACAAACTTTATCCTCCTTCACATATGATACCACATATGAATGGACTGGTAGTTTCTTATCTGCTACGTCCTCGTCAGTGCATTCCTGCACTAATACTTTAAGGGTCATGACCTACCACCCCATGTAATCTCTGGAAATGCTTCCGTTACACAGGCTTTGGTGACTTTATACTTGGTATTAAGTTTCTTATCCTTGGCAAGGATAATAACATTTGCTTCTGAAGGATGTAGACCTTCTAGCATCTGAATAAACATGGTCTCTCTCTTAAGAGCAGGTAACTTGGATCCACCCTTAAAGAAATGGTATAGAAGTCTTGCCTCATGTTCCAGTTTGGTATGTTCAGTACCTTCAGGTGCTTCATTCTCTCGGAAAGGAACCTTGCCTTCAGGTAGTAAAGAGACAACAGATTCATCATAGTTAATAATGAAGACAGACATCAATGCATCTGTCTTATGATCACGTAAAATCTTTACCTTCTCTGCCTTCGTCTTGGCATTGTGTGCCTTCTGGAGCACCTCAGAAATTAATAATTTCATAGTTTACTCATCATCATCATCAATTGTATCATCATCGTCAGTAATTCGCAAGTACATCAACTCTTCAGGACTAATTAGCGAACCATTCTCGTCATACATTTCAGGGTGCATGACCATAGCAGCGTAGTCTGCTCTAGCAATCCATGAATCATAGACTGCTTTGATGTTCCAAGATACTAGGAACCCTAGTAGAAAACTTCCGATGGTTAGAAAGAGAGAAATGTATAAAAAATCTAAATGTTCCATACGGATACTCCCTTACTTTTTTTTATTTAGATGTCTTTTTTCTCTTGTTTTTAGAACCCTTAGGTCTACCTGGTTTTCGATGAGCATAATACTCATGGGTATCCGTTGTTATCTGAGCAAGATAGTTACGAATCTTAACCACTTGTACCTTCTTTAGGTGACCATACGCTTCTTTACATTGCTTGTCACCATCTAAGTATCCATTAAGGTCACCAGTATTATTGATGACCTCCTGCATCACAGAGGATTCTAACAGTTCCTTGGTTTGTTTACGAGTGTACGAATGATCCTCTAGATACTTCTTCATATTAAAAAGAAACTTCTGTTGGATCATTGCAGTATCAATAGCCTTATCTAACAAAGAGTAGAGGGCTTCATTATCAGGATCGTAATTAGGCATCAGAGTTGGTTTGTTTCTCTTAAGAACTTGATCGTCTCAGTACACCCACCAATACGTTGACCGTTGATGAGTACCTGTGGAAATGTAGCACCCTGTCCGAACTCATTCTTAAACTGTTCACGTGTGAACTGATTACCGAGAGTGTATTCTCTGAATGCCCATCCCTTAGCATTATACACTTCTTTTATTTTAACGCAATAGGGACACCCACTTCGGGTATAGATTACTGTACCACCAGGATTTGCCATATGTTTATTCTCCAATAAAAAAGGGTGTCATGAGACACCCTATTTAGTTTATATTGATCAGTGATCAGAAAGTGAACTTAGCACCAACTTTAGCACCCCAATCAATGATGGTGTCTCCACCACTGTCTTCGCCGTTGCTGATGCCTGAGAGCTCACCATAGACTCCAAGAGAATCTGTAGCGGCAACAGTTAGACCAACCTTACCAGAGAACTCAGTCTCAGTGTCAGAATCAGTCTCGCTATGAACGAAAGCAGGGCCTGCTTGTACGTAGTAGCCGAGTTGTCCTTCTCCACCTTCATAACCTACATGAACGTCGGTTGTTGCGGCAGAATAATCTCCATCAGGATATGAAAGATTGCTTTCTACATTCACGTAAGGACCAGCAAAAGCGGCTCCAGCGAGTAGAAATGGACTTGCTGCGATAGCAGCGATTGTTGATTTAATAGACATAATAGATGTGTAGTGTCTCGCAAGGAAAAACCCTGCGGATGTTAGACTTCCTCGACATGGAAATCTTTAAACATTCGACGCAGGGGTACGATCTTTCGATTCCTGTGTGCTTATGTTAAGTTATTTATACTACCAGACTTTTAAAACGGTGTCAAGTGTGCCAGTTGAGAAACTGGGGTGAACTTGGGGAAACATTTAAAGGAAGGTAGCAACCAAGACGACTCTACGTCCTGTTTCTGGTGGTCTCATGCAATGTAGACCCTCAAATACTACCACATCATCCTGTTGTGGACTGAAACTGTTAGCATTTGACCATGTAGGAGCATCAACATCATCAGGAAAACAAACTGTATCACCTTCACCTTCTAGATACACAATTATATTCTTGTGAGGATAGGGATGATCTCTATGAGGTACGGATAACCGATCATCTGACTGAGGATGGGTGCAGTTCACATTATATCTGAGCAATGTGGTGACTGGTATCTCATTCGCAACCAAAATCTCCTCTAATAAAGGATAGAACTGTCCTAGTTGCTCTGACTGAGGTTCAGGAAACATATAGTTACCACCTATACCCTGCCACTTAGGTCTTGCTATCAGTACATGACTATAGAATGGTACAGTCTGGAACTCACTATTAGATACGTCCTGTGGTGTAGCATTCTCTACATAAAACCATGGAAACTCTGGTGATAATGCAAACTCCTTGACTAACTTATACGTTTCAGTCTTAGGGTTAATTAGTTTCTGAAACATCTTTACTCAATGATTGACGAAGTTTATCTGTATTGATCTGTGTCTTTTGTTCTTGTTCTATCTGTTCTATCTCCTCATCTGTCTTCATCCACTCAGCATCCTTAGGGAAGGTAGGTTCCTTCATGTCGATACGATCCAGTTCAGCAAGGGGACCACGATAGTATCTCCTAAGTTGCTTTAACATCTTACGACGACCAGCAGTATCACTTGGGTTCTTCCTAAGAACCTTATGAATAGCAGACAACTCTCTAGCAGACTTATAAAGATCTCTGTCTGCCTTAGTTGTCTTTGGTCCAAATCCTTCAGCGTTACTCATGTTGTAATCTCATCAATTGTTATTCTAAACCTCACTCTATCTAGCTTATGCTGACAGAGTAACCAAACGTTAGAGTCTCTGTTGTGTGACTCTTGATAGAATGCTTCCCTAGGTGTGAACTCCTCTGGATTATTCTCCCCTCGTACCAATAACTCTAACCTATCAGGGAAAGAATAGTTGGGGTCATCCTTGGGGAAGTAAGGAGTGGAACCAGGTAATGCTTGATAGTTATTTGGTTGGTATGGTGGCCATACTAACTCAAATTGGTCTCCTTGTCTATAGTTAGTACCAGCATTAACCAAACCAAATATTTCTATAGCACAACCCCACTTATCTCTAGCATTATTATCACCCTCGTCAGCATAGGGCCAGAATGCCATACGTACCTTACCTGATGGTGGGTTAAGAGTTTTCCACGTACCATCTAATACACTACCCAAGAGATAGTCATGGAAGAATGCCATCTTACTATAGGATCCTACGTAAGGAGACCCACTAACACCACCGTTCCATGCCTGTATACCTGCTGAATACACAGCATCTATATCATCAATAGCAGTCTGTGGATTACCTGCCTTAGATAACTGTTTGTTAATGAACCAAGAAGTATAACCGTCACCTATAGAATGGTGTACCCAGTCAGTCATATTACCAAGGTCACTGTTGTTCCTTACATTAGGTTCAGCAGCCTTCATAATCAGACCACGTGAGTGTCCAAATAGTTTATCGTACTGAATACCACCAGTAGTAGTATTACCATCACCATTGATACGTGTAGTAAGTACGTGTCCATTACGATCAGTCGTACCATTCTCATAGTATGGAGCAGGACATGGATTTAAACCAGAACAGTTCCAAGTGTTACCACTGAAGTATACATTAGACCAGTCTGCTGTCTGACCATTAGCATTATTAGTATTCAGTTGACCGTTGTCCCAACAAGCAACAGATGTAGACCACTCATTCCTCTCATGATCCCACACCTCAACAGACATCTTCTTAATAGACCCACCACCATAAGGGTTACTAGCATATGCTTCAGAACGTCCAGCAATATTCTCATCAGCAGATATAGTACCCAATCTAGCAGACCATGACCCACTAAACTCAGAGTTATTTGCTAAGAATATAAAGTTAACAGATGCATTACCAAAGTAAGGACCAGAATCAATTGATTCCAACCTAAAGGTTACAGTATCATCCTTAGTTACAGTGAATGCATTACCTAGATTATTACCAACAAAGGGGAAGGTTGCTAACTCATAGGTCTCATCGACTACGTTAACACCATTCTTCTTAACAAGGAACCTGAAGACCATACACTCTTGTTCAGGTGCTGAAATAATACAACCAAATGATTTCAGTTGTAGAGTAGCAGTCTTCAGAACGTTCAGTGTCTGCTCTCTGTTCTGATCATTTACATAGTCACCAGTACATGTACCACATCCCATGATGGAACTCTCTGCAGTCCATGTAGTAGGTGGTGCTAGAGGACCACACTCTGATCTAGTCAGTAATATATCATCAAAGATACCATCAAATATATTAGTAGAACAACCATCCTTCTCAACTATATCAATCATTATCTTTTCAGGTGCAGGATCCTTAAAGACATAGCACTGCACACCTTCATAATAATATGCACCACCTGGTGCTAGTACCTCATAGTGTACCTTAAAGTCATCGTAATCATCATCACCAGCAAGTAAGTCTTCCCACCACTGCCAGTTGTTACCTACCCACTTAGTCTTATTTCTATTACCTGGATTCATCTGAGGGTCAGAGAAGAATACCCAATCACTCTGAGCACTACCTCCTGTCCTCTTCCATCCATCACCAGACACATAGAAACTAGGTGAATCATTATTAGTTACACCATAGTCATGTCCATCAGGTACGAGATAGAATCCCATCTCCTTACCAGCATGTGTCTTAAGGACAGACAATGGAACCTCAAACTGTTTAAACTCACTGTTCTGATTGACATTAGACTCTATAGTCTTAGTCCAATAGATTTCAGTACATTCTTTATTGTGTATAACAACACCCCATGAGTTCTTATATGAAGCAGCAGGCTTCATCATCTTATAAGCAACGATGTATGAAGTCTTAGGGTTAGTAGGTAATGTATATGTCTGACGTGTTCCATACTTAGGTGGAGTCTCAGTACCCATAGACTGTATGGAATACATGTGGTCATTATATGCACTGTTACTAATAGAATTAGCAAAGTACCTATGCAGTTCCACTACCTGTTCATCCTCACCTAGGTATGCAATAGCATCCTCTTTATTCTTAAAGGCATACCCTAGTATTTCACCCTGTGCCATACCAGCAGCATTCATAGTCGCTCTCTCACCAGCACCCTCGGTGTCTGGAGCACCTGGATTAGTCGTAAGGAAAGTATCTACAGTCGTAGGACTATAGAACTTATAGAGAGGCACTGTACCTCTCTCAGGGTACTGTAAAATATAGAAAGCAGGTCCAGTATGAACACGATCATACCCTGCAGGTGCTACTGTCTCTCTACCATAAGCATGATCCTGTCCTGAACCAGCACCGTCTACAACAGTAACCTTTACATATACTGTACCCTTACCAGCATTCCATGAGTGTTCCCATGTAGTACCAATAGCAGGCATGGTTCCTGACCATGACTCAACCCACCAACTACTATCATACTCACCACCATCATCTATAGGTGTGACCTTGACAGTAACAGTTAATCCATTAGCAGTGAAGGTTTGTGTCTGTGTAGCAGTACTATTAAAGACTCGGTTACCACCCTCACATCTTACCTTTCTCTCATTCCATGTGCCATCTGCTCTAGTAGTAACAAACCTACGGTTATGGAATCCCCTACCGAAAGGCATGATCTGTATGTTACCTACTGGAGTACCTTTTCTGTACTCATAGATGGGCATACGATCAGGGAAGCAGTTCTTAATACAAATCTTACCTGTTGTAGAGTTCTGACCTCTAAAGTAATGTGTCTCACAGTTAGCAGTAGGTGGCTTCCACGTACCAGTAACATATGGTTTAAAGAGACACTCGATAGCATCCTTTACACAATCACCCCAGTCAGGGTTTAATGGATGCTGTTCATTGTCACATATTAATTCTTCACCCTTACGTACTGCATCAGTACCAGTTCCATAGTCTCTGAGCACAACCCAGACAAACTTCTTACCTTCTGGTGGTTCCTTTGCACCTTGGTTCCAATCCTCATGCTTACGTGCAGCAGGTGGATCCATGCTTAACAATGGTGCTAGACGCTTACAATCGGCACCCTTTCCCCACCATGGAGGTAGATCAGGTGGTGGACTGGGTGGTGTAATTATAATAGGGAAGTCACCACAAAAAGGTGGTATATCCAGACCCATATCTGCCCAAGGTACAAGGCTACAGAAGTCAGGTATATCGATAACAGGTGGTGGAGGACCATCTGGTGGTGGACCAGGTGGATCAGGTATTATAGGTGGATAACACCTTGCTACGATAGTCCTTATAGTTTCACCAGGATCTATGGTAGGTGGAGGTGTCTGTTCTCCCTGTCTATAGGGAGGTATATCTGTTGATGGTGTTAGAGGTAGTGCAGGACCATAACATGTACCAACTATAGTTCTAATCTCTGCACCAGGCTGCGTGACAGGTACTGGTGGAGGTGTACCCTGAGTTTGAGCAGGGTTCTGACCAGGTATTGATCCGTCTGGTAAGAGAGGAATCGGACCAGAACTATAACATGTATGACCTAAACTAGACACTATTTGTGTGCTCTAAATTGTACTGTGAATCGTGGTGCTTGAGCATATGGTGACACTGGGGTTACCATATGATACTCACTCTGATTATTTAGGACACACGTCCGAGCCTTAGGTAGTAAAGCATGCCCTACAGCATCCTCTGGTGCTCCCTTGTCTATCCACACATATAACCCACCCCATTGAGGATACCACTCATCATTGAGGTAGATAGTACCACCAAACTTATAGTTGTTGTCATTATGCATGGCAATACCAGAGTTTGCTTGCCAAATATAAAAAGAACAGTTCAGTTTATCATAGGGAGGTAAGTGTTCCTTTATTTCTTCTTCTAACATCTCACACAATGCATCAGGCATAGGTGTAGTCAATGTACTACCCTGAATACCCTGCTTGATGGAATCACACCAGTCTACTGCACTAGACAACCAAACCTGACGACCTGCTAAGGATCTGATCTCATTATTTAATGCACCATGTAATTCCTGAGAGATACAGTCTCTAATTACTTTCATTTGGATCTATTGATCAATGTAATAAATTTATCTGCTGCAAATGTACCAGCAAGACAGACATCTATTTCATCTCCATCTTTCCAGTTCTCAGTACCATCCTTCTTGGTGTGTGCTAATGCCTCAGTGAGATCATCAATAATCTTTTGAGTAATCTTCATGCGAACTGCCTCAGTTGTAATAGTATTTTCTTATATGCTTCTACAATGTCTCCTTCATCTTTACGAAAAAGATCTTTATCGAATCTCTCTTTCGTGTCTTTTTTCCAGAGTCGCATGTTGTCAGGTGATAGTTCATCAGCCAGGAATAAATCGCCGTGAGCATCGTATCCAAACTCCAATTTAAAATCTACAAGGTCAATACCACAAAGGGTAAACAATGATTGCAACTGATAGTTAACCATCAATGCTTGCTCCTTCATAGGTTCTGGGTCTATACCCATGAGTCTTACCCTATCATAGGTAAGTAAAGGATCATCCTTAGCATCATCCTTAAGGAAGTACTCCACTATAGGTGGTTGGATGAATGTTCCTTCGTTGATGTTGGTGTTCTTGACGATACTACCAGCAGCAATGTTCCTTACAATAACCTCTACTGGTATGATTGTCAACTTCCTACACAATAATGTGTCGAGACCCTCAGTACCTAGGTAGTGAGTCTTGATACCATTCTTCTCACACATCTCAAAGAGTAGTGCAGAAATTAAACAGCACGTGGCACCCTTTTCTGGAGGGTACTCCACGTGCTTACCATTCCATGCTGTTACTTTGTCATGGAATTTGATAGTTACTTTCTGTGCGTCACCGTCTACATCATAGACAGTCTTTACTTTGCCTTCATTCAGAAGTGTCGTCATACTTTTCATAACCAAGTGATTTCATGTCAAGCAGGTCTCGCAGGAAGGATACCTCTTCCTCAAGATCTGACTTCTCCTCTTCTAGTTTTTTGATTTCTTCTTGATAGATGATAATCATACGTTCTAGTCGTAGGTTCTCATTTTCTAAATCCCAGTCCATTCTAATCCAATGGCAGGGTGTGGACTAGTATTTAGTATACCACATTTTTAAAAACCCTACAGACCAAAAAAATACCCCGATTTTTTTTCGGGGTATTTGGTAATTAAAAGTCGAAATAATATACGACCTTTATCCTATTGCTGGTGCGACCAAAGCAACTTCTGTTACCTCAGCAGCAGCAAGATCAAGTGGGAAGTTGTGAGCATTCCTTTCGTGCATCACTTCCATGCCAAGGTTGGCACGGTTCAGAACGTCTGCCCATGTCGGTACAACCTTACCCGAACTGTCTAAGATAGACTGGTTAAAGTTAAATCCGTTGAGGTTAAATGCCATGGTTGATATACCCATTGAGGTCAACCATATACACACCACAGGGAAGACTGCTAGGAAGAAGTGAAGTGATCTACTGTTGTTAAACGATGCATACTGGAAGATTAAACGTCCGAAGTATCCATGAGCAGCAACGATGTTGTAGGTCTCTTCTTCTTGACCAAACTTGTATCCATAGTTCTGTGACTCATTCTCTGTTGTCTCTCTGATTAGAGAAGAAGTAACTAGAGAACCGTGCATAGCACTAAAGAGTGCACCTCCAAACATACCTGCTACACCTGCCATGTGGAATGGATGCATCAGTATATTATGTTCTGCTTGGAAGACGAACATGAAGTTAAACGTTCCCGATATACCTAACGGCATACCATCTGAGAAACTTCCTTGTCCGAAAGGATACACTAGGAACACTGCGAATGCAGCAGATACTGGTGCAGAATATGCAACACAGATCCAAGGTCTCATACCTAAACGGTATGATAGTTCCCACTGTCTACCCATGTAAGCACAGATACCAATAAGGAAGTGAAATATTACTAGTTGGTATGGACCTCCGTTGTACAACCATTCGTCGATGGTTGCTGCTTCCCAGATGGGATAGAAGTGCATTCCAATAGCGTTGGATGATGGAACTACAGCACCAGAGATGATGTTGTTTCCATATAGAAGTGAACCTGCAACAGGCTCACGAATCCCGTCAATATCGACGGGAGGAGCAGCAATAAATGCTATGATGAAACAAGTGGCAGCAGTAAGCAGGCATGGAATCATAAGAACTCCGAACCATCCTACGTACAAGCGATTGTCTGTGGAAGTTACCCACTGACAAAACTCGTCCCAATTCTTAAGCGGGCTGCTACTTCTTTGCTGAAGAGTAGTCATTAAAAATGAGTGCGGTTTTACTTGTTATGATAAGACTAATCCCTAAGGAATCCCCGTGGTCTTGGTTTGGGGTATGTAAGAGGTGGGTGTACGTATGCTGCTTATACTCAGCCCCTATGTACAATCGGGGGGTCTTATTGACAATGCCCTTACCACCTCCGAGTATTTAGTATAACTTTATGTTAAGCGTCTGTCAACTCGTTTCTGATACTCCTGCTGGATCAACTCAAATGCCTCATGCATTGGTAGTTCCTTCTCTATGATCTCTCTGACTTTACCAGTCTCCACAAAGGATTGACAGAATTCATAGACACTTCTATCAATATTATGCTTGTGTTGATGAACAATTGCTCCTAAGCAAAACTGTCTTGCTTGGAGATCATTCTTTTCATAAGACCAATCAGGGATCATAATGTACTACTCGGATAACTGGGACATCGGGTCGAACCTTTACCATCATATCACAAAGTGCAAGATAAAACTCTGCTTTTCTCTCGGAGATCCTGGAATAATTCTTAAGTTTTACCCAACGATCACCCTTGCGGATTTCTAAACCACACATCTGAAGATGTCATCTACTGCATTATATATTGTGCAACATCAAAGTACATGTATGCTGCTACTGTTGTAAAGAATGCTAATTGATACATCATGCTCCTGAAGGTAGTGTAACGGGGATCATCTTGCCACCACTGGTATCATCATCGTCATCATCTGGGTTAAATGCTCTCAACAACAGCTCTATCAACACTAAAGCAGCCATAGGATAGAAAACCCAGAGGACTGCTAGAAGTGGTGATACTGTGTTGGTCTCGACTATTAAATCGGACATCGTATTGTGTAGATATGTTACGAGTAAGTATTTATACTTTAGAATAAACCTGGAATGATCTGACCAGTTGTTAGATAGGCTCCAACTCCTGCGATCAGTCCAACCATTGCCCAACGTCCGTTGGTAAGTTCAGCTTTTTCGTTAAACATTGTTGTCTCCTTTTCGATAACTTGGATAGGTGGTTCCTTAGCAAACATATTTTGCCTGCCACCGTCTTCAGTAGTAACCATCTTAGTTTGTTAAGTAACGTAACAATATTATATAGTAATTGTTAAATTTCTGTCAAGTATTATTACCTATCCCTGACAATCTTAAGAGAATGTTATGTGATCCTGTCCCATGCCACCAAGAAGACCAGTGCCTACAGTCACTGTATCAGCAGCAAGGTTAGTGTCACCTATGTCTAGTGGGATGTATGGATTCTCCATCGTGAATGGATCAGATCCAAAGTTGTCCTTCACATTAAAAGTTATACTCTCACTCGCTGTCTTATTGTCATCCAATTCTGTGTGCTGATTCTGTTGTTCGATAGCACGTAGTCCCATGTAGTGTCTCCATAGCTCACTAAGGGTCTGTTCCTTCTCATCGATCTTAAGTGCTTCGATGACTGCATTCTTTGCTGCTACTACTGCCTGTTGATACGGTGTAAATGTCATAAGTCTCCTTAGATAAAGTGATACCATCCTGTTGCGATGATTTTTTCATGTGTTTCAGACTTGCGTCCTTTGTGGTGCCATGTCCAATCTGATGGCCAGATTGCACACTTTCCCTTCTCTGCTTCTATGTATTGTTGCTGATGAAAGAACTCTGTACCTCCATTAGGAACATCGTTTAAGTATACCATCCAAACCAGATGTCTGTACGTGTTGGATCTGCTTGATGATTGTCTTTCACAATGCCATAGATGATACCCACCTCCAGGTTTATAGTACTGAAGGTTAAAGAACTCTTCCATCTTCCACATGTTTGTCTTAGTACACAGTGGAAATCTCTCAGCATAGTTATGACAGACACGATTGACTTCAGCAGTGAAGTCTCTGACTCTACGGTCATTGATACCTACAAAGATAGGATAATCCATAGAGTCTTTGATGTCTGTATTAACCATGCCACCACCATTGTCATCAATAGTCTGTCCTTCACCACCCTCAAAGATATCTTGAGTGTGATAAAAATCTACCAATGCATCAGTTACCTTCTGATCTATGAACTCTGTGTACAAAAAATCAGTACGAGGTTTGGCAACCATGCCATCATAAACAATAGCCTGGTCTATACCCATGGTGGTCCCTGTATCCATCCTACTAGACTCCTACGTTCTCCTTTAGTGACTGCATTAACCTGATGATAGTCATCTGAGTGGAAGAATATCATTGTCCCTGCCTTTAAAGGTATCTCTTGATTGATTAACATAAACTCCCCACCCTCAAAGTCTTCATTCAGAAGGAGTACGAACGAGACTTTTCTGATTCGTTCTTCTTTTCTTTTGTTTCTACACCACTCTGACTCGTCTTGATGCCAATCATATCTATCTCCCTCTGCATACTTCGTAATTTGTAGAGGCTCCAGAAAGTCGAGCTCGAAGTGCCACTTAGCAGCTTCGTTAACCCGCTGACAATAACTTTGGATGACATCTTTGAGGAGTTGCGACTCAATAAAGGCGACAGAAGACTGACGTACGTCTTCGATTTCTGTTGGCTCATAGTTAGGTTCCCCTATCTCTTTAAGTATCCTTGCGAACTCATCATCCTCAAGTTCGACTGTAACATATCTATCTCTGTAGTTCATGGGGTGTCGGAGTATAACCTGCAATGTTAAAGGAGACTACTGTCCTGATAACAGAACTCTTATTAGGATCCTGCTGATGTAGTAGATAACTTGGAAAGAATACTATGTCACCTTCCTGTACCTCTGGAGTATATGATAGCATATCTCCATTAAAAAAGTTATGGAATGGTGCATAGAATGTAGTAGGTTTATGTAGGAGTGGATCGAACTCAACATAGAAGGCAGCAGACACACCTAAAGCACCATGATTATGTACTCCATGCATCTGACCAGAAAATGTTTTCTGATACCACATACTTGTGATCTGTATGTCCCTTGGATAGGACTCCTGAAACTCATCTAGAACAGGTTGTAACGCCTCTGTAACGACATCATAGTACCTTGGAAGGGTTCGACTATTATTATTGTCAAAATAATCTGATTCCATGTCATCAAACTTACCGTAACCACTAGAGTTTACCTCTGCCAGTGTGCTACCAGTAGTTAGATTAGATAATATTTCTGGTTTCCAGTAGTCCCAATTAGGTACACTGAAAGACTCAATTGGTACTGTGAACATTCTTAATAAACCATTCAGCATCAACAACAACAAGAGGTTTCTTGTGATTCTTTTTCATGAACAGTATAGGTTCATGGTCTCCTGCGTTAGCACATGCCTGTGCATATGCTTCATACACATTTAATTTCTCTACGTTCTTACATTCTATACTGAACGGGAACTTTTGTCTAGCATCTCTTGCCATGATGAGATCCTCACCACCAGCACCCATGCTACGTGATTCTATATCTTCAGGGTGAACATCTCTATGTTCTATAAGCATGTCACGTACCCACTGCTGGAAACGTCTGCCTTTTCCCTTAGCACTTTGTGGTTTCATAAACTACTGATTACTAATGGAAGTAACCGATGCTCTGCTTGTTGTACCCTTTGTGTCAATGATTCTAATGTATCATCGGGACAGATATTTACTACTGATTGATCTATGATCTCACCAGAGTCTAATTCTTCTGTCACATAGTGCACAGTGCATCCAGTCTTCTTGTCACCACTATCTAGGGCTTGTTTGATGGCATGCATTCCTTTGTACTTAGGTAGTAGGGATGGATGCACATTAATAATCTTGTTGGGAAATGCTTTGATGAAATCAGATGATAACACCCTCATATATCCTGCTAATACTATGAGATCAACTCTCCATGCCTGAAACAACTGGATCATTTGATCTTCATCCTTAGCAGCGATCCTACAGTGTGGGATACCTAATTTATTTGCTCTAGCAATAGCACCACACTCTTTCTTGTTGTGTATCATCAACACAACTTCATGTTGACTGCAGGTTCTTACTATGTTCTCGAAGTTAGTGCCATTTCCAGAACACATTACTCCTATTCTCATCGGTTTAAGAATAGTATGAGACCACGTATGAACATGCCTGCGAATAGCACATAGTATATCCACAGACCTGTTATCATCATCTTATTGTAACGTGATCCTCTCACGTAATGAACTTCACCTTGACGATCCCATCCGTCAAGCATGTATTCACTTGGATCTATTCGTCTTGTCATAAGGTGGTTCCTCCTCACCCACTGGGTGCTTAAAGTGTTGAGTGTCAAAATAGGATACGTAATCAAACTTACCCTCTCTTTCGTCTAGTACTTCATGTAACAGGATCTTTAACTCTTTAACATACTCAGGTGTAAACAACCTACGAGGTCTAACCACCATAGGTTTATATTGCTGCTTCTTAAACTCAGGAGATGCCTTCCACTTAGCAAGGTCTTCTGGAGTCATAGGACCACCCATTCCTTGAGTGTCTATGTAACTACCTGGTTTAAGTTTATCACTCATTCTGTCACCTCCCCTATGACCTTACCTGTATCTATAGTAACATCAGGAGGTACGATAAGGCAATACCCTATGCCAAGATTAAATACTCTTCTCATCTCTTCCTCTGCCACATCACAATTATTTTGTATGATGTTAAAGATCTCTGGTCTCTCCCAAGAATCGTAATCAATCTCTGCTTTTAATCCTTCAGGTAATATACGTGGAACATTCTCAACCAGTCCACCACCTGTGATGTGTGCCATACCTACGATAGGATACTCTTCTAATAGATCAGCAACTAAAGGAGCATAGATTGTAGTTGGAGTAAGGAGTTCTGGTTGGTCTTTATACATTAGATGATGTCTCCACAGACCATCATTAACAATAGTATATCCATTGCTATGCAGTCCACTACTAGACAGTCCAATGATCTTATCACCTGGTTTTATAAGTCTTCCATCTATTAGTTCGGCCTGTTCTACTATACCTGTGCAAAATCCTGCGAGATCATACTCGTTCTGTCTAAAATGCTCTGCTGTCTCTCCACCTATAAGATCTATACCTGCTATCTCACATCCCTTAAGGATACCAACCATGATGTCAGCAACGTTGTCATCTATCTTCTTAGTAGAAACATAATCCAAAAAGTATAATGGTTTAGCACCACTGGTGATCACATCGTTGACACACATAGCAACGAGGTCTATACCAATAGTAGTATAGTCACCAGCAATTCTTGCTATGTTTATCTTAGTCCCGACACCATCAGCACCAGATACTAAGACAGGTTTCTCATACCCACTAGGTACTGGGAACATACCACCAAAGCCATGGTTAGCAATGGGAATAGACTTTGCAAATGCATTGCCTGCTTCTATGTCCACACCAGCAGTCTTATAATCCATAGGTTCCACTCTCTCCTGCATGTATAAAGTTACCTGATACCATACACCTATTCTTACAATGATTAGGTGGTACACCGTGCTTGAGTCTACTCTCAAAGACCACTAACATACCTGGTTCAGGATATATTTTGTGGTTAGTAGTAAAGAATACTAATGGAGCAGAACCAAAGGGTGCATTCACATAGTAAGCAAATGAAAATAGACTAGGTGAATGTTGATGGGGTGTGGTATAGTCACCCTCATTATATAAAACTCCCCATACCTCTGAGCATTTTAAACTGCCAGTAGGTACAGAGAAATCTTTGTAGATACATTCTGCTACCCAATCAACTAACTGATCACATTCTATGTGCCAGTCTGTCATCTTTGCATTGATATTATCAGGAGGTTCAGTATTCTGAGGTGCCTTAATGATAAGATCATACAAACGTGGGTTTATCTCACTCTCAAATGGGCAGAAGTATTCTTCTACATGAAGTTCTTCCTCTACCCACATCTACCCTTTCCAAATCATATCAGGCATTGCCTGAGGTGCCTGCCTACCCACTGTAAACATGAGTACAGCATACCCTAAGAACCATAGTATATTAACTATGAGTGCTTGTCTGTACAGGAACTTTCTAATCCCCATAGAAACATAGACTGCTTGCTCTGATGCATTACCAACTCGTCTTATAATCTGCTCAACAATAACAGCAACAATAGTTGCCACGATTGTCGGGTAGAATATGAAATCCAAGAAGGACATGAAAATGATTAGTGCGGTCATGTGAATACAGCGGTGACACTTATAACTTTGGTACCAGGGTTCCTTGCCAAAGCAATCTCTTTAGCATGGTCATAGTTGCGACACTGAACAGTCTCTGTGATGATCTGTCCTGCGACGTAGAGTTGTACTTCACATTTCATCGGTCTAAGACTTTCCTCCAGTCCTCGTTAAATTTGGCTAACCCTTTCTCGGTTAGAATATGATTATACATCCCCCAGAAGATCTTTGGAGGCATGGTTACCACATCTGCACCCACTTCGTAACACTTTGACACATCAAACACGTCCCTGAGACTCGCTGCAAGGATTTGTGTCTCAACATCATGCTTCTTATAAGTTCTGCTGATGTGTTCGATCAACTCAACCCCACTGAAGGAGTTATCATTGACCCTACCTACAAATGGTGATACATATGCAGCACCTGCTTTAGCAGCAAGGATTGCTTGTGCTGTAGAGAATACTAGAGTAACGTTAACAGGTATCTCATCGTTTGATAGTTCTCTACATGCTTTGAGTCCCGCTATATTACATGGGACTTTGATTGTAATACTTGGATGAATGGCAAGGTATTCCTCTGCCATGTCTAGCATGTTCTCTGCTACTTCTCCACTGACTTCAGCAGATACTGAAGCATCCCATGAGAACAGTCCAGTAATTTGTTTGAGTACTTCATTAGGATCTTCTCCTGCCTGAAGCATTAAGGATGGATTTGTAGTAACACCATCAACTAACCCCGTCTCCACGGCAGCAGTGATCTCTTCTACGTTACTACTGTCTAGGAAAATTTTCATATGAAAAGAAGGACGCTACAGTATTTAGATTTACTGCGTCCAGTTTAGCATAAAAAAAGAGGGTGTCAACACACCCTCCAAATGTTATGCCGCCGATGGCTTATATGCAACACCTCGATAGGTGTGCTCTGTCTTCTGGACATTCTCTGCCCATTCTTTGTGCTCCTTTTTGGGAGCGTTGGTGTCATACTTGACACCTCTGTATGTTACTACAGCCATGGTTTTTCTCCTGAATTGTGAGGTGGATTAGACCCCGTTCCTTCAGTCGGCTTTTGCGTCCCAACATCCGTCAGTCTCTTCTTTAACTATCGAAATCATTTCTGCTTTCGTTTCGTCGTTGACCTTATATGAACTCATATTTTCTACAAGTTCATGTGCCTCAGAGCATGTTAAAGAAGTAGCAATTATAAAAGGAATCATGGGATGAACGAACTCCGTTCCGAGTCGGCTTACTTGCGTCCCCTACTACTAGGGGATGAACGATATGTGTATGTTACCATACGCTAATACTATTTAGCAAGGTCGTTACAAATTTTAACGTTCTACCTTGTAAGGACAAAGCAAAGAGTCTCTCAACTCTCTTGCATGTAAGTTATGTTCGCACAACTTATTCATCCAGATCCGTTCTTCTAATGACACTTCGATACCATCAGTAGTCATCATACGACAACAGATATCTGTCAACTCCAGTCTGTACTTACTACTCAGCATTTTTTTTCTTCCTGTTAGTGTATCTAGGTCTCCACTTCTCCAGATCCTTCGTGGGAGTACATTGTAACTCCCTCTTCAGGGAACGTAGGAAATATAAGTGGTCCCTGATACCAACTTTCGGGTCTTTCAGCGAGCCAATCACCTTCAGCTCGTTGGACACCCTGCGTCTTGGGATCCATCGTCTTCTCATTAAATCTTTTAAACCAGCGATGCAAGACCTTGGTGAATAGGTCAGAGCTCAAATTCTGCAAAAGTATTCTCTTGGACATCCTGTTTAATTCCCCCGACTACATAGGACTCTATCTCAGTTTCCTGAGGAGCATTTTGTTGCCCCTTGCTATTTAACCAGTGTTCAGTCCATGGTAATGGATTGTTCCTGGCAGGTACATCATAGATAGGTTCGATACCAATAGACTTCATTCGTCTATTAGCAATCCACTCTACGTATTGGGAAAGTAGTCTTTCATTTAATCCAATCATTGATCCAAGGGAGAATAGATAATTTGCCCAGTCTTTCTCCTCTTCTACAGCCTCAATGAACATTTGCTTTACATTTTCTTTCTCTTCCTTAATGATCTCAAGAAAAATTGGGTCATCACCTTCTGCCCATTTCTTCAGTATCTTTTGAGTGAGTACAAGGTGTTGGTTCTCATCTCGTGCAATAAGGGAGATAATTTTAGCAGAACCCTCCATGAGTTTAAGTTCACCAAAAGCAAAGCTGCAAGCGAAACTAACATAAAAACGTATACCTTCTAAGATATTAACGTTCGCAACTGCTCTGTATAATAACCTTTTAAGATCCTTACGACACCATTCTACTGATGGTGAACCTGCTGAATCAGGTCTCCACATGTTACCTGTGTCCCATTGATGTGCTTGATTAATAAACTCATCGTAGGCTTTAGTAACAGACTGTGCACGTTTGATGATCTTCTCATCGTTTAGTGTGGTATCTAGTACCTCACTGGGGTCTGAATAAACATTTTTTATTATGTGGCTATAGGATCGGGAGTGAATCCCCTCCATAAATTCCCACACACTCATGGCACCTTCTAGTTCTGGCAATGAACAGTAAGGTTTAAATGCCATGCCTGGTCCTCTGCCTTGTACAGAGTCCAATAGTATTTGATACTTCAGATTAGAAGTATAGATATGTTTCTGTTGTGAATTGAGTGTCTTATAATCCACTCTGTCTTTCTGAAGTGAAACTTCTTCAGGTCGCCAGAAGTAACCTAGCATTGACTGGGTTAACTTATCAAAGTCAGGGTACTTATAGGTACAGTACTGTTGCATACCTAAAGGAGGACCAAAAAACATCTGCTGTTTTGTGGTGTCTACCTTCCTTGCGTTAAAGACTGTGGTACCCATTATCTTGATGGCATTATAAAGTTAACAAACATCTTCCATAACGATTTAGTAGCGTTACCTTCTAGCTCATCAAACATATACATGTTAAGTCGGAAAGCGTAATTTGCTTCCACGATGATAGCATTCTTCTGCTGCTCGGTCAACGGTATAGAATCCAATTGTGTTCTATAGGAAGTCTTAAACCCTTTAGCATCAGATATGTCAGGGAAGTCATAGAAGTGTAATCCTTCACCCTTTGGTAACGTTAATGCCTTCTCAGCAATTCCTCTCAGTATTACACCACCAGATAGGTCACCAATGTACCTAGTATAATGATGTGCAATGAGAAGATAAGGTTCTACCTCACGTATGCGATTAACATACTGCTGGCATGCTTCTGTTGGAACTACTATTGATCTCCAGTTAGGACCATAGAAATATCTAAGGTCTCTTTCTAAGAAGTTAGTTCTTTCTAAAGATTTATAGTACACCTGACCAATGGTAGGGTCAGACTTATGCTTGGAGATCTCTTCCTCCATAGCACGATAAACAAAATAGAAGTTAGCAATGAGACCACGATAGTTCTCTTCACTAACAACACCTCTAAGGAAAGAGGATACAAATTTTGTATTCTCTGCTGCTGAGTGGGACTTAGAAGTCCCCTCCTTTAGTTCTTTGCTAAACATTACAAGCCTCACATTCTGCTTCATCACCAGCAAGGATTTCGTCAACTAAAGCGTTAACAAGGTTGTCCTCATCCTTCCATCCTATCGGATGAGCGGGTTCATCTATCTCCTTCTTAGCATCGTAAGTGTTTTGATAGTATGATGTCTTCCACCCATACTTATATGTATTCAGTAGATCGTTTGCCATCACAGACAAAGGTACTTCATTGTTAGGGTAATGCTCTGGATTATAAGCCCAGTTACCACTGATACCTTGGTCAAAGAACTTCTGCATGACTGCTACAATATTAATGTACCCATCATTGTTAGGCATGTCCCAGAGTAACGTGTAGTTATTCTTTAAACCCACATAGGAGGGAACAATTTGCTTAAGGAGGGAACAATTTGCTTAAGAGGTCCTTTCTTTGATTTTTTAATGGACAAGTAGTCTCTAGGTGGCTCGATTCCATTGGTTGCATTTGACACAACGGAGCTGCTCTCCGATGGCATCTGTGCGGACAATGTTGAGTGCCTAAGACCGTTCTCGGTGATAGATGTCCGTAAACTATCCCAATCATGCTTTAACTCATTAGGTACTAGATGATCTACATCCTTCTTATATGTATCTATAGGAAGTAAACCCTGAGCATACTTAGTTCGATAGAATCCTTCACAAGGACCTCTTTCGATTGCTAATTGGTTAGATGCTTTGAGTAGATAGTATTGGAATGCTTCTGTCAACTCATGAACCAATGTCCATGCAGCAGGATCCTCATACTTAACACCTGCCTTAGCAAGGTAGTGTGCTAGTCCAATGAAACCTACACCTAATGATCTACGTGATAAAGTACTACGCTTGGCAGCATCAACAGGATACTGCTGGTAGTCTATAAGTTCTTCTAGTCCACGTACAGTTAGATCACATAGTTCTTCTAACTGATCTGGATTAGTTATCTTACCTACATTGATAGCAGATAATATACACAGTGCAATCTCTCCACCTTCATCATCGATGTGACCAATAGGATCTGTAGGTAGAGTGATCTCTTGACATAGATTACTCATGTTAACCTTGTCAATGAACGATGAATGCTCATTGCAGTGGTCAATATTCATGATGTATATACGACCAGTCTCTGCTCTCTCCTTTAAGAGGTCAAGGATGAGCTCTTGTGCTCCGATGGTTGACTTGGGGATGGATTCATCATCCTCATACTGGCAGTATAACCTATCAAAATCAGGGGTCCCAAAACTCTCATACAACCCAGGACAATCATGAGGGGAAAATAACGTGATGTCCTGATTCTTGATAAAACGTTCATAGAATATCTTACTTAGTTGTATGCTGTAATCTAATTTTCTGACTCGGTTGTCTTCTGTTCCTTTGTTGTTTTTGAGGACCAAGATGTCTTCGATTTCTTGGTGCCAGATTGGGAAGTGGACGGTTGCTGAACCACCTCTGACCCCATTCTGAGTACAGCATCGAACAGTTGACTCAAACTTTTTAAGGAACGGGATGACACCTGTGTGCTGAACTTCTCCGCCTCTGATTTTACTGTTGATCCCCCTGATCCTACCCGCATTAATACCGATGCCTGCCCTCTGAGCGACATAGTAGCCAATAGCCATATCACTGCTAAAGATACTATCGATGGTGTCATCAATATCAACCAGAACACAACTTGCAAATTGACGAAGGGGGGTTCGTACTCCCGCCATAACGGGGGTTGGGATGTTGATTCGGTGTTTGGAGATTGCGTCATAGTATCGTTGGATGTAACTGAGTCGGGTTTCACTAGGGTAATTCTGAAAGAGAGTAGTCGCAATCATTATGTACATTTGTTGCGGTGTCTCATAGAGTTCACCACTACTCCTATCCTGTACCAAATATTTATCTGCTACCTGCCTAAGACCAGCATATGTAAACAAAGTATCTCGATCATTATCAATGTATCCATCAATCTCCTGCCATTCTTCTGGACTATACTTGTCCACGATGGTAGGGTCGTAAACACCTTTCTCAATGCAGTCATTAACATGGTCAATTAAATAAGGTCTAAAGTCTGGATGGTCTCCATATACCTGCTTACGAAGTCCATATAGTAACAGTCTTGCTGCTACGTATTGATAGTTAGGTGAGTCCAATGATATTAAATCGTTGGCAGACTTAACTAATATTTCCTGTATATCTGAGGTAGCAATACCATCATGAAACTGAAGGTTTGCATTCATCTCTACTTGTGATTCAGATACACCAGCAAGACCCTCACAGGCATATCTTACCATCTTGTGCATCTTTTCTAGATTGAGGGGTTCGACCACCCCATTTCTTTTGACAACACTAGTACCGTTGCTCATACTTTTTTCCAGTTGTTTAGTCTTAATTTTGCTTCCAACCCTGTGAAAGTGTTGTCCTTTATTATAGCAGAAGGGTTGAGTCCTGCCAACACCATGTCATTAATGTCCTTAACCTTAACAGTTGATGGCCAAATGACTACCTGATAACCTTGCTCGACGGCTGTAGCAATTTTAGAGACGATTTGCTTGTTCCTCGGTTCGTTGTCGAAGACGTAGACAAATTGATAATTGTAACCGCTAAGGTCAACATCGCTACCACACATAGCAATGCTGTTATTGATGAATAATGAGTCGAACGGTCCTTCCGTAACATAAACAGTTTCCTCTGGGTTAATGCTGTCAAGTCCAAAGATCTTTTGATGATCCTCGAACATTATTGTGATGTATCTTAACGTAGCATGTGCTGCCAGAGATCGACCCTGAATGCCAAACCATGTACCATCTGCACGAATGAGAGGGATAATAATTCTTGGTCGATCATTTTGTAGACTCTCAAACGTTTTCTTTTTTGTGTTGACCCACTTCTTAAACTTATCAACATAATAAATTCGAGAGAATTTCTCCTCTGGAATCTTTCTGCTCAGTAAATATTTTTTAGCGGGGTGTACAATATTTAGACTCTCGATACTTTGTAAATCGTTTGGTTTTTTAAAGTGTGGAGTCGTGTCAGGAACCTTAAATTTCTCTACAGTTGTACCCTTGCCAGTTGAGTTACGACGGTACTTCTCGACTTGGTATTCACTATAAAGATCAGGTGCCTGTTCCTTAAGAAAATTCGCAGTAGTCTTACCTATACCACAGTTATGGCACTTAAATACCATGCGTCCATTGACCTGAAAAAAATACCCCCGTGCTTTGTTCTTATTCTTCTGTGAATCTCCACAGTAAGGGCAACGGAAGTTGTAAAGTGAGCTCTTAACTCGTTTAAATTTTTCTAGTCTAATGGATAACCTATTAATGTACAGGTCATCGACCAAGGTCATACTACGTTAGTTACTGATGGACTTACAGTAGCAGCTTCTGGTGGTTCTGTCAAGAGTGGACGAATTATTTTCTGTCCGACTGGGCTAACGATGAAAGATATAATACTAAGAGCACCAAAAATAGACCACATCTTCTTCTCCATGATCTGAAGACGGTCATCAACCTTACGGATATCTCTTTCACAACCTTTCTTTATCTCCTCTGCTCTACGATTTACTTCACGATGGACTGACTCCACCTTCTCAAACAGTACTGCATCAATTCTATCCTGCTTATCCAACTTCTCATTATGGACAGCAAGTAACTCACCCATCTTGGTTGAGTTCTCTGAGAGTTTATCTACTACCCTCTCTAGTCTTTCTAGTATTGCCCCGTTAACCTCTTGCATTTTCCGAACCACCTATAGTGCTACCATTCTTAGTGGCTAGCCTGTACATTTTCTCATGCAAAGATAGTTCAGCACCAGTATCCTTACTCTTGTCAGTTGCGATAGGCATACTGTCATGAGGGTGTGGAACATCATCAAACCACTCGTCGAGTGGCAGTCTGTGTAAAATCTTAGTCATTGGTTCGACAGTGCTTGCTTACGTTTATTAAAGTAAAACTGTATCACCTGATTAGGATACAATCTCTTAACATATATCTTACTGAAGTTCTCAGGACGGTATATCTTTCTGAGTTGGATCTTAATCTCCTGCTCTGACTTACCATATAGCACATACTCTTGTGCTCCATCATAACAAATTAAAAATGGAAGGTAACCCGCTTCTTTCTCATGCGAAGCAAGACCTTCCTTACATACATACTTTTTCTTTTTAGGCTTTCTACGTGTCAGCTTGGGTTTCTTCTCGTTCGAGCCACCTAGAATTGGATCAAAACCAGCAACAGGACCAGTGGCAGCAGCAGATCCAGAGAATCCACCAGTACCAGCACTCATTGTTGGGGCATCTTCGTTAATCACAATCTGTCTAGGACTCCTTTTATAGTTGCATCTATCTGGACATCCTTCAGACAACCTTGATGATCATCTGGATACCTACTTAGATATACTAAGAATGTCTTGACTGCAGACCAGTACTCTGGTTCGAGTTTGTACATTAATAAAGGTAATGTACCATCACCAAAAACATTATATAGAACTATCAAATGGTTAAGTATAAGGTTAGTCCTTAATACTTTGGTCTTCAGATACCGTTTAAGTAACCGTTTAAGGTACTTAAACTTTTTCATGTCTTCTAAGAAGTCATCTATAGTAACTGAATGTGGGTTCTCATAAAATTTAATGGCGAAGAGAAGATGATTCTTCTCATTCAGTTCATCAAAATTCATTTACATAATAAACAACTTTACTTATTAGCTACCGAATGTAAGTGTAGCAGCTCCGTTAGTGTACTTAGTCTCAGCACCCTTGCTTGTATTTAATACGCAACGATACTTGTAACCATCTAGTGCATCACTAGCAAGTCCACTGTATGCCAGTGTTGCTGTAGTGAAGTCTGCATATGTGATACCAGTGTCAAGTCCACCAGCACCGCCAACGATATCTACCCAACGAGTAGTAGCGGTCTTAGTCTGACGTTGCCACTTGTAAACCTTAGTACCTGACTGATCCACTGAGAATGCAGCAACGAATGTTCCAGCACCACTAGAGGATGTAGAGTTAGCAGGTTGTGTACCGACTGTGATTGTCTCAAGGACATCAGCAGCAAGTGTATCATCGGTGAAGTCACCAGAAGTACCAACAGCAACCTTGAGGGGAACTAAACACTCTGCCTTATGCTTTTCGTCACCATTGTGTGAAGTATATGTTCTATACTGCCACCAACCAGGTCCAGAAATACCACGACTCTTGTTAGACGCAATGCTGTCCTCAGTTGTGTCTACAAATACCAAGTCATAGGAATTACTATCACCACCAACAATTACATACTCTGCAACTGCTTTAGGTGGAGTTCTTCGTAGCACTGATCCTGCAGATACAGTTGCGGTTGATCCTGCATAATTCTTATGCAGTTCGATTGCAGTGGTACTGGTTACCTGTTTAACAATGTAGCTTACGCCACTGATGTCAAGCACGTCACCTACAACTACAGTATCACCAGCATTTTTAGATACGGTTGCGTCACCATTCGTGACACCAATCGAATTACTAAACGCTGCTGAGTCAATTTTTCCTACGACAGACATTGTGTTCTCCTCTGGACAGTGAGTATTCCTATATTTTATTTATAATATCAAGACTCTAGCAGTGCCTTGGCAAGAGCGTTGACTAGTTCGTCATCCACTTTATTACCTGTCTTAGCTGCTGCTTTCTTTAGTAGTTTGATTAGAAAGTCCTTGATTACTGAGTCAAGATCCTCAGGAATTTTATCTACTGCCTTGTTAATAATACTAATGGCAATAGGCATTAAAAAGTTAATCATGATTAGGGTAAAAACTCTACCCTATATAGCATCAATCGGCAGTGAATTTTCTATTCTTCATATATCCCCACTTACCTTTATGAAGAGCACGAACACCTCTCTTGTCCTTAGGAACACCCTTAGACTTTGCTTCAGCATCCTTTTTCATAAACTCTTTGTACCTCTTAGGTCCATGCTTAGACTTGTAGAGGTATTCTTTACGGTCTTTCTTTTCCTTTTCGTATCTCTTTATACGATCAGCAGATGCCTGATCATCCCACTCATTAATGACTGGCATGACGAGCTTCCTTCCTCTTCTTGTCATACTCAGCGGTCTGAGCAAGAAGTTTCTCTCTCATTCTCTTCTTAGCATCTTCAGTACCAGAACCTTTCTTAGTATTGCTGTGTGATGTGGATCCAACAGCAGCAGGAGTAGCGACTGCTGTAACAGCAACCTCATTTACTACCTCTTCTTCTTCAGCTAGTTCCTTAGTACGGAGTGCTTCTAATGCTTCTTTTTGGTTTTTGATGACAGAGGAACGTACTTTTCTTCTATAACGTAAGTACCTATCATTCTTGTCATTCTTTTTCCCGTCGTTATCAAGGTCAGCATCCTCCTTGCCTACGGGATCTAATTTCTCGGACATAAGATCTTCCTTCTTGGGATTGACGGTGATACCTTTGACCACCTTTTTCTTCAGCTTACCAACTCCTTGCGAGTTCTTATCGCCTTCGTCATTTTTGTTTGGTTGGAATCGTGATGTAGATGTCATTTATTGACCTCCAATTTAGATCGCCAGTCATACTTCTCTTCACCTAATCTCCGAGCTACACCTCTTGCACCTCTGGAGACGGCACGAGCAGCCTTACCAACGACTTTCTTTATACCACTCTTTATCTTATCACGCAAGCGTGGTCTATTGCTAGAAGACCCACCTTCATCTGGTGACTTAGCAGCAGTTACTCTGGAACCCTCATCTGATCTACCCTTATTACGGGTCTCAGAATATCCCTTTCCAACTTCTTTGGCAACCTTGCCAACTGCTCTAGCACCTTTCTCAGCAGCATTGACAGCATGTCCTGCAGCTTTACCTGCACCTCTTGCAGCAGACTTTACACCCTTCTTAATTGCTGAACCAGCAGACTTGAGTGCTGCCTTAACCTTCTCTTTACGAGAAGCTTGTGGCTTAGATAACTTTGCTCTCGCAAGTTTACCTGCATCTCTACCTGGTTTCTCCTTCTGTGGTGCTTGCACAGCAATATTAGGATTTGCTGAGTGCTTAGAAGGTGCTTCAGTAAGAAGTGATATACCATCTATTGCTTCGAGTGCTTCGTTTAGAAGCTCCCCTTCGAGTTCTTCTAATGCCTCGATACATACCTCTTCGAGTTCCTCAAAACTTAAGGTATCTATTCCATCATCATCTAAATCGATGAACTCCTCAATGAAATCATCGATGGTTTCTTCACCAAGCCTTTTCTTTTTCTGTGCAGCATATAGACGAGATGACTGTGCTAGTTTCTTCTTAGCCTTCTCTCTATCACCTGCCACTGCTGCCTTACCTCTCTCCACTTCAGCTTTCTTGGATGCTTTCAGTGCGAGGTCAGCAGAGATTTCGTTAATAACGTCTTGAGAACTCTCTTTAACATGATCAGCAGCCTTATATACTGGCTTGCCTTGCTTATTCTTTAAACCTTTCTTGTAGTTCTGCCACGCTTTTGTATTACCTTTCTTGTCAGCATTAGTAACAGTCATTGCTTCGAGCATAGACTGATGAAGATCTTCTATATCAATAGACTCCTTGACTTGGAGACCTAGATCTTCTGGATGCTTAGCTGTCTTCTCTCCTTTCTTACCTACAATAATATAACGACCATCTGTCTTACGACCTGTCACTACCAATGAGTTGCCACCCTGTGCAATAACCCTACCGATGTTACGATCATCAGGGTTCTTCATCTTATTCTTATCGATCAGTTGCTTCTCGATTGGGAATCCTGCATACCCCTCTACAACCTCAAGGATTGGTGCTGCGTCTACAAGGACTGTAATTTTCTGAACTGCTTCTTGGAACCTCTTACTCTCATGAGTGGAGCCTTCCTCTACGCATTTCATAATTGTCATCTGTTCGTCAAGGGTGAAACCCATTAACTCTGCAGATATCTTAATGTCTAACATAACGTTTTCCTAGAGGGAATAAGTCGTTCTACTATTTAGGTGCTGTTTGTTTTCTAAAGTCTGAGAATTTAACCCCAAACTTAGTGGTGCCTTGTCCAGGTGTCATGTTCTGGACCGCCTCCCGATATTTATCAGTTCCAACTTTCCAATCATTCCCACTACCATCATCAGCAGAGAAATTGGACTGATCTTTCCGTTCCTTACTAGCATCTGCGACCTCAGTTACATGATGTAACCAAGCCTTAAACTCCTCTCCATCATCATTTCTAAAGATAACATAGTTAGTACCACGATGCACTACATGACCACGTAGACCTGTGTCATCGTGCTCAACTAATGTACCTTCACTAAAGATACTATCTTCGATATAATGTGTTCTAAATTCTTCGATGTAAAGTTTAGGTGCAAACATCCATGACTCATTGGTCTTCTTCTTAGTCTTCTTCTCCTTCTTAGGAGGTGTCATACCTAACTTAACCAGATCCATCAACTCTCTGGATGACTTCTTACCATATCCTTTAGGCATTCCTCCATGGAATGAGTCATGATCATCACCTGAAGCATGCTTCCTCTGTCCACTAGCACTTAGTTTCTCTACTGGATCCTCGGAATCTTTATCTCTCTTACCTGCTGACTTTATATTAATACTCTTAAAGTCATAGTGTACACCATTATATTTGCTAGTAAGTTTCTGAAATTCTTTTACTCTATCGTCACCAACTACCATGGTAACGTGCTCATGACCTTCATCATTAAGGTCACGTAGTATATCAAATATATTTCTATGCTGCTCTGAGTTCTGAATAGCATCCTTATGATGCTTAAACATGCTACGCATGTGCTTGATCTTATCTTCAGGATGTAAAGGATTCTTCTTATGATCCTGTGTACGTGAAGGATAGATTCTATAGTTACCAGAATCTCCTGAAGCAGTCTTCACTGCATCCATCAGTTTACCATGACCAGCATGGGGTGGGTTAAATCTACCGAATGTGATAGCAACATGCTTATCATCTGCCATCTTCTCTGCCTTAGTAGTACCCTTAGGCTTCTTCTTAGCAGTGGTGGCTTCGGTTATGAATGTGTGGAAACTAATCATTTACCCCAATCTTTTGCAACGGTAAAGTTTGCTTTAGAGAACTCCAATCTATCAACTAATTTGATAGCAGTCCCATCTTTAATAGCTACAAATCCCTCAGGACTAGTAACACGGTATCCATTTTCATCTTCGATGAAAGTACCGACACCTTCTATCTTCTTCAGTTTATTTATGACAATTTCTTTAGCAGATATTAGACTTTTAAAACTAGAAAAAGCAGAAAGCACAGCAGTCTTGTTAGTATTTAGGTACTTTAAAGATTCCTGTCTCTTCTTTTCCCATGCTTTCTGTGTTTTCTCTGTCTTTTTCTTAGCAATCTCTGTCTTATATTTCATGTCTATAAAGTTACCATACCCTGCTGCCATTGCTGCTGAAGTAGATGGTATCTTACCACTCCTAATGACTTGGTTAAAGTAAACCTTAAACAATGGAGCATAATCCATTGTCTTACTACCCAATACTCTGAGGAAAGGTCTTGCCTTATCCATCTCCCTCTTAGCAATAACAATCTCACTATTAAGTTTCTGCTTATCGGAAACAGTAAGGTTAGCAACACCATTCACATTCTGAAACTCTGCAGAGAAGACTGCAACATTAGGATTCTTTTGTAGACCCTTAACATCAACACCAAATGAAGCAACCATATCAGGAACAGAAGGACCAGTATACTTGGTATGAAATACTATACCAAAATTAGATGCTCCTACTTTCTTACCTAGATCAGTATCTTTCTCCACACAATATACAATTGTATTAGGTCTAAACTTATAACACCTCTTACCATTCATAGTGATTAAGGGTGGAGTCTTAGTGTACAAAAGGTCACCTTGTAATACACCCTTAATAGGTAAGTCTTTAAATGCATCATAACACTTATGCAGTACATCCTTTACTGGACTACTTTCATAATGAAAATCTATGAAATCATGATCATATCCTATCTTTGGTTGTCCTTTATTAAAGACTGACTTAGTACCAACAAAAAACCTATCTGTCTCAGGATCTGTACCACAAACTATAGCAGGTGCTCCGTCCCATTTAACAGTGACCTTTGTGTTACTACCACCATTAGCACTAAGCATGTCACGTAGTGACGCTAGAAATGCTAACGCATTCTTTCCACCCTCATATCCATTATTAAAAAGGTCATCCTCTAGGTGTTCTAGGTGTGTGTTCTTTGCCATAACTCTATTATACAGCCTGTAGAAGGAAGTTGAGATCCCCATCAAGGTTAATGTTAGATCTTGTAACGGAACCAATCTTAAGTGCCATCAAGAATGACCATGCTGGTTTACTTGATGAGTTAGTCTTTAATCTTATTCTAATGTAACTAGTTCCAACTGATTGCCTAAAGCTAGGAGTACCAAAATTCTCAGGGTCACTGCCCATATGGTATAAACCCTTTCCTTTTATCTGAATGTAGTATGTATCCTTAGAATTGTAATAATTTTCTACTAATCTTGCTGCTGTACCATTATCAAATTTCTTATCAGGAAACCTACTCTTATCTAAGTTCCATGCTCTAACTTTAGAAGCTCTATCATTACTAGTGATAAATTTACCAGGCACAACAGCAGGTTGATCCCAATGTTGGTTTGCTATATCAAGTATATTTCTATCTTCAGCGATGCCTATCATAACTTTAGCAGCATCCTTCTGAGCAGACTTCTTTGTCTTATCAAGATAAAATCCCTTAGTAGAATCCCAGTCAAAATTCATCTGTGCAAAGTCAGCAGATATCTTTTCCTTTAATTCGAACTTAGTTACCTTACCACCATTCTGAGGTAAGCGAACTTCTATGTCAGCTTTAGCACTGTCAGCACCTGCTGGTCTGTCAACATCGAACTGATTATCTCTAAGTTTCTGATACACATCCAGTTCGTATGCAAACCCTGCATTTCTAGGAATCTCTCTCGCTTGTGGA
>LULT01000050.1_pt1 | contig 38407 bp, 42 predicted proteins | sample 728141 | NCBI WGS metagenome assembly LULT01 (sample SAMN03860282, study PRJNA289734) | marine metagenome | biome: seawater column; feature: ocean; material: water; isolation source: Red Sea water column Station 108 - depth 100m | place: Saudi Arabia: Red Sea | collected 2011-10-15 | depth 100 m | reverse complement strand
GGTTCTACTTTCTGAGTAGGAGCAGAAGCAGGTTCTACTTTCTGTGTAGGAGCAGAAGCAGGTTCTACTTTCTGTGTAGGAGCAGAAGCAGGTTCTACTTTCTGTGTAGAGTTTTCTTTACAACAAGATTCACCATCTCCACAACAAGATTCTGTATCTTTATCCTTAGTTTCAGCAGGCGGTACTTGAACAATATCGGTTCTGTCGAGATATTCAAGCCCTAAAGCTCTGAACACATAATCAATAATGGAGTTACTCATCTTAATGTTGTCATGACCTTCAACCATACCCCTTGGTTCAAATGTTTGGAAGGTAAAGGTATCAACAAATTCCTCAAGAGGAACTCCATACTGGAGACCTTTTGAAACAGCTATAGCAAAACAACCAAGAACACCTTTTAAGGTTGCTCCTTCTTTAGCAATATCAATAAAGACTTCACCCAGTGTGCCATCAGGATACTCACCTGTTCTTAAGAAAACTTTATGTCCTCCAATCTTGGCTTCCTGAGTCCATCCCACTCTTCTTTCTGGAAGTAAGAATCTAGGTCTATTCACACCGGCGTAAGCTCTAGTTGGGCTTGTACCAGGAGCAAAGTTTCCTTGAATCATCATTGCTTCTTCTTCTAGTATCTGATTTACTTCAGCATCAGCTTCATCAGATTCTCCATCATCTGAAGAGGCTGATAAAGGCTGGGAAGCTTTAGATCCATCTCTATAAATTGCGATTGCTTTAACACCTATTTTGGCAGACTCAATGTAACAGTTTTCAATGTCCTCAACACTAGCTTCGTTTGGCATGTTAACAGTTTTAGATATTGCCCCTGAAATAAATGGTTGAGCAGCAGCCATCATTCTTACATGACCCATATAATGGATAAACCTTTCACCATCTTTACCACATTTATTTGCACAATCAAAAACATCAAGATGTTCATCTTTTAGATAGGGGGCACCCTCTATCTTTTGAGTTCCGCATATGGTTTCATTTGCTTGTGCAATTTCACTCCTTGAGAACCCAAGTTTTTCTAATAGATTAAAATCAAAAGAAGTGTACTCCTCTTCAGCTATTCCAAGTCGTTTTAAAGTTTCCTCTCCTAAAACAAATACATTAAACGCATGCTGCATTTCAAATGCACCTGGGAGTGCTGCTTCAATGTTTTTAATATCTTTTTCATCTAATCCTTTTTCGATTAAAGACTCTTTATTGATATACGGAGAATCTTCTAGAGACATTGAACCTATAACATATTTGATGATTTCATTTACCTCATCGTCTTTATAGCCAAGAGCGTTTAGAGCAGGACCAATTGATTGGTTTGCAATCTTCATGTAACCACCACCAGCTAGTTTTTTAAACTTCATTAATGCAAAGTCCGGTTCAACCCCAGTTGTGTCACAATCCATTAATAACCCTATTGTTCCAGTAGGAGCTAACACTGTAGCTTGTGCATTTCTATAGCCATGCTTAGTGCCAATGTCTAAAGCTTCATCCCAAGAAAGTTGTGCTGCTTTTAGTAAATCTTCAGGACATATTTCTTGATCTATGGCAATTAAATCGTGACTAAGGCCTTCATAATCATCGCCATCATATGCAGCTCTTCTATGATTTCTCATAACTCTTAACATATTTTCTTTATTTTCCTCATATTTTGGAAAAGGCCCAACAATCGCTGCCATTTCTGCTGATGTTTTATAGGATTCCCCAGTTAACATAGCGGTTAACGCACCAGCTATAGCTCTTCCAAGTTTTGAATCATAAGCAATTCCAATTCTCATAAGCAAGGAACCAAGGTTTGCATAACCTAGGCCAAGAGTTCTATAATCATAAGATCCTTGTGCAATTTCTTTTGATGGAAATTGTGCCATTTCTACTGAAATTTCTAGCACAATAGTCCATATTCTTAAAGCATGCTTGTATGAATCTATATCAAATTTCTGTGTATCGTCATCATAAAATTTTACAAGGTTAAGACTTGCCAAATTACAAGCGGTATTGTCCAAGAACAGATACTCCGAACAAGGATTTGAAGCCCTAATTCTTCCACCCTGAGGGGAGGTATGCCATTCATTTATTGTTGTATCATACTGAACTCCTGGGTCAGCACATTTCCAGGCAGCATCAGCAACTTTATTCCACAATTCCCTTGCTTTTATTGTTTTCATTACTGAACCATCAGTTCTTGCTGTTAATTCCCAATCTCCATCACTTTCTAAGGCATCTATAAACTCATGGGGGACCCGAACAGAGTTATTAGAGTTTTGTCCTGAAACTGTTGCATATGCTTCTCCATTAAAGTCTGCAGGATATCCAGCTGCAATTAATGCTCTTGCTTTATCTTCCTCTATTGCTTTCCACTCAATAAATTCTTCAATATCTGGGTGATCTAAATCCAAAATTACCATTTTTGCAGCTCTTCTTGTTGTTCCACCAGACTTAATAGCACCAGCTGCTCTATCTCCAATTTTTAGGAACGACATAACACCTGAGGACACACCACCACCTGAAAGTGTTTCCCCTTCACCTCGCAAGTGAGAGAAGTTAGTACCTGTACCTGATCCAAACTTAAATAATCTTGCTTCTTTTACCCAGAGGTCCATGATTCCTCCTTCGTTTACAAGATCATCATCAATTGATTGAATAAAACATGCATGAGGTTGTGGTCTTGAGTATGAATCTTCACCCATTGTTAGTTCTCCATTTTCAGGATTAACATACCAAAAGCCTTGAGGCTTTCCATCAAGATCATATTTATAATTAAGACCTGTATTAAACCACTGAGGACTATTTGGTGCTGCCATTTGTGTCGCAAGCATATATTTCAATTCATCTTCAAAAGCTTCTGCATCTTTCTTTGTTGCAAAATAACCTGTTTTTTCTCCCCAGTGCCTCCAAGTTTCTGCCAATCTATCAAATACTTGACGAGATGAAGTTTCAGGGCCTAATACGGTTTCTCCATTTTCATCTTTAATTTGATTTCCGTCACTATCTACTTGTGGTACTCCTGCTTTTCTAAAGTATTTTGAGACCATAATGTCTGTTGCAACTTGTGACCATGTGGAAGGTATCTCAACATCGTTCATTTCAAAAACCACAGAACCATCAGGATTGGTTATTTTAGAACTTCTTTTCTCCCAGACTATTCCCTTATATGGATCTCCAGGTGAGGTATATTTTCTTGTGATTTTAAGCCCCGTACTCTTTGCCACTGCAAACTCCTTTTATAACTAAATGTTGTGTATAACATGTATCTTGACACTAAATGTAGTGTGTAGTAACTATATTACAAATGGCTTTAATTATCAAGCTTATCTAGGTAAAATTTTCGCGAGGTTTAATGTTTCAAAAACAATTAAGGTATGTTCAAATTATTTTAACGCTGGCAACTTTTGCCGGTCTTCTAATAAATAATTCGCCTCTCTTGTCAGCAGCTTTTGTTGGTCTAATTTTAATTTGGCACTTAGAAATGTTAACTGGTCAACTTCGTATTGATACAAATGAATACTTGTTAATCATTGCTTTCATCTTCCTTGCCTTCTTTCCAGTTCTATCAAGCAATTTGATTTCATTTTCATTTATAACAATTACCTACCTTTGTCTTTTATTCTTCTCTATTTTGTTCGTAAGCTACACAAGCATCAGCATTTATAAGTTTGGACACATAGTTTTTTCTACTACAGTATCTTTTTCTATTGTTGCATTCATTATTAGTGAAAAATACCAAGTAAATATAAGTTATATAACATATTTATTCTTATCACTATTTTTCTTAAAAACTTTAGCAACCTTTTTAAACGTACAATTCAGTAATTTTCAATATTTCTTTAATTTTTTTGCTTCTTTGATTGTAATGGTCGGCATAAGCAGTTTTTATGACTATAAATTCATATTTATAGCTTTAACAGCTATTAGTACTTCACTTTGTGTTGTTTTTGTAAACTTTCTATTCTTACGTATCCGATATGAATCTGAATATATTATGGAATTAACTAATGAAATATATCTACATGATTATTTAGTAGCTTTTCTATTTTCGCTCTATTTTGTTGATTCATTAAATATTCTGAATGGTTTATTCTAATTAAGTGGAATCAAAACAAATAAACAAATCTCCATTTACAGAAACTAAATTTTTAGAGTTAGTAAAAAACCTTAGTAATCAAAATGATTTTGAAGATTTTAAAAAAGGGTACTGCATAGATGGGGGGATTCTTTATAACATAGGTAATCGTGATTATGTTGATTATCGTCCAAGCCTAAAAACCACTCAAAAGGCCCTCGGGAAAAGAAGTATATCCTCTCTAGAGTTAGATTCGCTAACTTACGAACAAGTTAAGCAACTTTTAAAGGATAAACAATATAAAGATGCAATTATTAAGAAAAGTGATTATTCAATAAGCTTGAATCTTCCAAATAACTACGATTTATATCTTAAAAATCTTGGCAAAAAGAAGAGACATGAACTTAAAAGAAAAAAATCTAAATTTAAGACACAACTCAATGAGGTAGAACTTAAAAGTGGTGACGATCAATTAATTTTTAATAAATTTGTAGAACAACACAAACTTTCTGATGGTAAAAAAGGAAGTTTTATGAATCAAGAGGTAGAGTTATTTTTTCAGAATTTACTAACCATTAAAGGGTGGAAAATATATTTTATAGAGAATGACAAGGAGTTAATTTCATCTGCTTTTGTTTATGAAAACAAGAAAGGTTGTTATCTATATAATTCAACAAAAAATAGCCAATTCGACGATGTAAATCCGGGGATAGTCCTAATTGATTTAATTATTCAAAAAATGATTAAAGAGAAAAAGGACTTTTTTGATTTTCTTAAAGGTTTTGATAGGTACAAAATAGATTTAGGTGGTTCTCCAACGCAGCTTTATGATTTGGCAATAACTCTATGAACATCTTACAACTCTCTTTTCATACATCTCCATACTCTGAAATTGGAGTAAATGATGGAGGAGGGCTGAACATTTATGTTCAGCAAATTTCAAAACATTTGTCTAATAACCATAATGTGACAGTAGTTACAGCTGAAAAAGCTGAAAGCTTTAAAAGTGATAATTTAGAGTTTTATTCACTAGATTTATTTGAACAGGATCTTCCTATGGATGATAAAGAACTCCATTTAATTGAATTCCAGAAGAAGCTAGAAGAAACTTTTGAGCTAAACAATTTTGATATAATCCACAGTCATTATTGGCTGTCTGGTTTAGTTGCAAAAGATATTTCAGATAAATTTAATATACCCTATATTTTCACCTCCCATAGCTTAGGGGTTTTTCTTGAAGGCTATAACAAAGAACGTACAGATTGTGAAAAAATAATAATGAACAAAGCAAACTTTGTAACCGCATCTTCAAATTACGAAAATAGTTTAATTTCAGAGAGTTACAATATTGATAGAAAAAAAATAAAACTAATAACGCCGGGTGTTGATGAAAATTTATTCTCACCGGACTCAAGCCTTAGAAGAGAAAATATTTTTTTATCAATAGGTAGAATACAGAAACAAAAAAGACAGTTAGAGGCCATAGAGTTTTTAAATTCTTTTAGAGAAATTGAAAATGATTTTAAATGTTACTTTATAGGAGGTCCTAGCGGTACTTCAGGAGATGATTATTTTTTAGAACTTAAGGAAAATGTAAAGAAGTTAAATTTAGAATCACATGTAGAATTTTTAGGGAACCTACCTCAAAGCAAGATTAGAGAATTACTAAATAGGTCAAAATTATTAATCCACACTTCAGAGTATGAAACCTTTGGACTGGTTGCTATCGAAGCACACTCAGTAGGCGTACCAGTAGTTAGTATCAATCAAGGTTCTTTTAAAGAGATTATTGACAACAACATCAATGGGTATATTGCAGAATCGTTTGAAGATAAAGATTTAAATGAGTTTATATTAAAAATTTTCAATGACAATCAATATGCAGATTACGTTTCAAAAAGTGCAATAAATAGTTCTAAAAAATATAATTGGAAAGATACTTCAGAGAAGTTGAATTTACTTTATCAGGAGCTTAAATTACGTTGAAAAAAGCTAACTATTGCTTCTGAAAATTCATCTGTATAAACCCAGATACTTTGTACATGACGCATATCTTCATATCTATAAGCCTCTACTTCTATTCCAAGATCATTAGCTATCTTAATTAGATCATCCGTGTGATGAGCTAATACTCTTTTATCTAACATTCCATTAAAGATTAAAATTGGTTGCTTATCTCCCATTGGGAGTGCAGTTGCTGGAACTACTTCAGTAATATTTACGCCTTTAAATATTAATGAATAATGCGATGTTGGGTAAAACAAGAAAGGTGGAAAACCTTGATAAACCATTTCTTCTTTAACAAGAGTTTCAAAATCTACTGGTGGGTCATGAACAGCAATAGCTGCAAAATTATTAGATTTTGCAGGCGTTGTAAGAGCGGTCAAAGCTCCCAAAGACTGACCATATATTCCTATATTTGAAGGTGAAATTCCTTTTTCCTCAACTAACCATTTCAATGATGCTGCAGAGTCATCAGACTCTCTTTGACCTGCTGAGTAAAATCCATCTTCGCATGTACTATCACCATGATCTCGCATATCAATAGCTAGAACATTAAAACCTGCATGATAAAGAATCCCAGCAGAAAGAAGAATACCTGATGAATACTTACTACTTGTTAACCCGTGTATCAACATTACAGTTGGTCCTTTAGGATTTCTCTCCATCCACCAAGCACTTAGCTCAATTGCTCCTCCATCTGATGGAATTGTTACAGTTTCATAATTAGGTATAAAGTAAGGTTTTGGATCAATATTATATTCTATGAAAACTCCTGTTTCAGAATCTTCATAACCTTCAGGAACTGTGAAGTTACTAGGAGTATTGCTTTGTTCTCCCTCCCAAACTGCACAAGGTACAGTCCCAGCTATTCCAAAAACATAATAACCAGCATAAAAATATCCTCCTACAAGGACTATTAATAAGATAATTAATACTTTTTTTAATTTACCCATACTTTAAATAAAGAATACACAAAAAATGCAGCAAAGATAATCATATTAGAATTTATTAAGAATTTTTGTCACCTTATAATAATCAAGATGAGTAAAATTATATCCTTTGCATCAGATTTTGGCTTGAGTGATGGTTCTGTTGGAATTGTAAAAGGCGTTATCAATAGAATAGATCCTGATATAAAAATCAACGATATTTCTCATGGAATACCTGCTCAAAATATTAAGCAAGGTAGCTTACTTTTAATGAGAGCTATTCAATATATTCCACAAGGAGTTTTATTAGCAGTTGTTGATCCAGGTGTAGGAACAGACAGAAAGCCAATTGCACTTGAAACAGAGTGGGGAATAATGATTGGACCAGATAATGGGCTTTTAAATTTAGCATGTGCCACAGTTGGAGGGGCTCAGAGAGGCTTTTTACTAGATAATCAAAATTGGATTATTCCAAGCGAGGGAAATACTTTTCATGCACGCGACGTCTTTGCTCCCTTTGCAGCAGGATATGCATCAGGGCAACTAAAAATAGAAGAATTTGGTCCTGAACTGGATTTACAAAATTTAAATCAGTACTTAATTCCATTAACTGATGTATCTAAAGATGAAATAAAAGGCGAAATACTTTGGATAGACCATTATGGAAATTGCCAAACAAACGTATCACCAGAAGAATTGAATGGTTTAAAGAAGTCAATTGGGGATGTGGTAAATATACGAATTGGAAATAATGAAATTAAAACTACTTGGGTAGAGACTTATCAGGGAGAACACCTAGGTAACGTAGGCTTAGTTACAGATTCATGGGGGATGGTCTCTCTCTTTGCAACTAACAAAAATGCATCAAAAATTTTAAACATTGAAGATGGTGCAAAAATAAGTTTTTTAGTTTAGATGAATCTAAGTGCAAGAGAAGCTGAAACGAGAATAATCAATGCTAATAACACTACAAATACTAATGTCCATGGCCTCATGAGACTATCTTAGATAAATGAAAACATTAAACATCATAGTCACTGAAAACTGTGAACTATGCGACAAAGGTCTTAAAAAAATTAATACTTTAAAGTATTTTTTTAGAATACAAGAAATGGATGTTGAAAACGGATACCAAGAGTATTTATTAAGAGTTCCGGTAGTTTTGTATAAAGAAAAAGTTTTAGATGAAGGAATTTTATCTAAAACTAAGATTCTTAGAAATTTTATTTTATCTTAAATATCTATTGGCTTGGAAGTATCCCTTATTTTTATTGATTCTTCTAAGAATTCTATAATTTTTTCTGCAACATTAATTTTTGAAGCAGTTTCAATACCTTCTAATCCAGGAGACGAATTTACTTCAAGAACAAGCGCCCCTCTGTCAGATTGAATTAGATCAACTCCTGCAACACTTAATCCAAGAACTTTAGCAGCCTTTACCGCGCTCTTTTCTTCCTCAGGGGTAATTTCATAGTTTTCAGCCTTCCCACCTAAATGAACATTAGACCTAAACTCACCAGGTCTAGCTGTTCTTTTCATTGAAGCTACAACTTTATCCCCAACAACGATAGCCCTAATATCTTGACCCTTTGATTCCTCAATGAATTCTTGAACTAGAATGTTTGCATCTATTTTCTTCATTGTTTCAATAACACTTATAGCAGCATCCATTGTTTCTGTTAATACAACACCTCTACCTTGTGTTCCTTCAAGTAATTTAATTACAAAAGGAGGTTCTCCTACTGTTTTTAATACAGATTCAACATCTCTTGAGAAATGAACATATCCAGTAATTGGCATGTCTACACCAGTATTTCCAATAAGCTGTAATGCTCTCAGTTTGTCTCTAGATCTATTTATTGAAGCAGAAGAGTTTGCTGAAAGTGATCCCATCAATTCAAATTGTCTAACAACAGCTGCTCCATAAAAAGTCCAAGAAGCAGCGATTCTTGGGATTACAGAGTCAAAACTTAATTCGTTACCTGCCATATAAATCCTGGGCTTACCTTTTGCCATACTCATATAGCATCTAAGGTAACTTACAACCTGAGCGTCGTGCCCTCTTTTTTTGGCGGTTTCATAAAGTCGTTTTGTTGAGTAAAGTCTTATATCTTGTGAGAGAATTCCTATTTTCATTTTTTCTTACTTTTTCCGTTTTTTTTACTTTTTCCATTTGGTGAGGTTAAGAAACTAATTGATGGATTTACCATCCATCTTCTACCAAGAGCTTTTCTTCCAATGAGCATTGTGTAATCCATTGGACCTCTGTCAGTAAGAGTTAATTCAATATTTTTGGTAATTCCATCCATTAAAATATCGGTTTTTATATAAGGTCTTCTTTCAACATCTCCATTGGAACTTCTTATTCTCTTAAATCCTGCAAGTGGAGCTGAAGTTTTTCTAACAGTGTTGTTTCTTTTTTTAACTGTAAATTTTACGTATTTCACATCTTTTCTTGTAAAAAATTTTATATCAGCAGCATCTATTGTTGCAATATTTGCACCAGTATCAATTTTTGCAATAACTTGCTTTATCTTAAGATCAGGGAGTGCGGCATTTTCTCTCCATCCAACCACTCTTTTCTTTCTTTCTTTCTTTTCAGCCATTTATAAACCTAAAATATCCTGTAGCTCAATCTACTTACCAATAATGTAAAACACATTTCTCGTAACATAGAAAAAATAATAATTAACTTATTAAAACAATGAAAGTGAAATTTTCTTAAGAAACCTAAGTTATTTGACTTTTTATAATTTTAAGAATGAAATTACTTAGTTAATCGCAAAGACTTAAAATAAATAATATGACCAATAGTGTTATTGTTTCCCCACATTACCTTTCATCCAAAGCGGGCCAAGTTGTAATTGAAAAGGGTGGTAATGCAATAGATGCGGCGATTGCTGTAAATATAGTCCAAGGAGTAGTTGCACCAGAAACATGTGGTATTGGAGGAGATCTTTTTGCATTGATTTGGATAAATGGTGAGGAGGAGCCATATTGTTTGGATTCATCTGGTTATGCTGGATCAAATATTGATACAATAGATTTTTCTTCATTTAAATCACTACCTTTAAACCATGAAGCTACTGTAACTGTTCCCGGCGCTGTAAAAGGTTGGGAATCGATCCACAATAAATTTGGCAAACTTAGTTTTAAGGATTTATTTCAAGAAGCTATCAAGATTTGTAATGAAGGATTTGAAGTTAGTGTGGAACTAAACCATACTTTAAACTACCATCAAGATTCACTAAAAAAGCAAAATTCATCTGAGAACTTTTATGTAGATGGGAAACCTGTTGAAGTTGGAAAAATTGTAAGAAGGGAAAAACTTGGAAAGACTCTTTCATCAATAGCTACTAATGGTTCCAGTGTTTTTTATGAAGGCGATATAGCAAAAGCAATATCTAAAGCTACAAAGAATACATTAACTGAAGAAGATATAAATAGTTTTGATTCAAAATGGGTATCTCCATTAAAAATTGATATTTATGGAAAAACTGGATGGGTTACCCCACCTCATACTCAAAGCTACTTAACTCTTGCAACCCTTAAAGCATACGAACTAATTACAAATTTAGGAGGTGAGCTAGACCCACATTTATTAGTTGAGTGTTATCGATCTCTTGCAGCTGACAGGGATCAAATTACATATGACTACGGAGACAAAATAGATTCTTTTGCTGGGCTTAATCTTGATTATATAAAATCTAAAGTTTCTGAGATTGATACTCATCAAGCAAAATCATTTCAAAATCCTGAAAAACTTGGAGGTGGTACAGCATATATGGCGGTAAAAGATTCTGAAGGAAATGCTGTTTCACTTATTCAATCAAATTTTCATGGAATAGGAAGCACTATAGGTGTTTCAGATTATGGCTTTTTTCTTCACAACAGGGGTGCCGGTTTTAATTTAATTGATAATCATCCCAATAAAATCTATCCACACAGAAAACCATTACATACACTCTCTCCGACTATTTGGAGTAAGGACGGAAAGTTAGAGATGGTTATAGGAACAAGAGGAGGTAGGTACCAGCCCCAATTACTAAGTCAGTTTATATTACCTATACTCCTTAAAAGCTCAACACCAGAAGAAGCTATGAATAAAAGTAGGTGGGTAATTGATTACTTTGGAGAAAATACAGAATCTAATCTAATCTTTGAAAAAACTAGTGATGAAAATACAATTAATTACTTGAAAGATAAGGGACACAAAATAACAATGAAGGATTCTTTACAATCTAGCTTTGGTCCAATTTCGATTATTTATAGAGATGACAATGAATCATGGCGTGGAGTTGCTGATTCAAGAGTTGCAACAGCAAAAGCAATATATTAACGACTACCCACTTATTTTTTTATAGTTTTCTTCTTGGTAGTCCAAGCTATCCCAATGTTTTTCAATAATCTCATCTAAGCCACATAAGTAAAATAAAGGAAATAACAAATCTTCTACTTGCTCAGGAGATCCTCCTTGGAATCTATATTTGTAATATTCGTATTCTAAAAAATAATTTAAGGTTAGACCATCATCAACATGAACCAGCATTTCGTCTTCCAAGACATTACATTCTTTCTTGAGTTTATTTGTCTTTTGATTTTCAGATAGAAGCTCAAAGCTAGGATATATTTCTATATACGATGAAATTGTAGCTTCTTCATACTCATTGTTATAAGAAGTAAATGAGCATGAAACAAAAATGAATATTATTATTGGTATCCATTTTTTCATAATCTAATTGTAGTTACTTAAAGGAATATTTTTATTGAACCTAAAGATACATCCTTGTAGTGTTTATAAAAGGAATTAGAAATGAAACGTATTTATACATTTGGTCATGAACAGGTTGAGCGTAACCTAACTGTTGGGGATATCATTAAGAACAAATCCAATGGTATAAAAATGACGCAAGTAACTGCACAAAATGCAGAAGAAGCAGAAATACTTGCTGATCAAGATATAGATATGATTATTACTGGAAGTGATTGGTATGAAGATGTTAGAAAGGGAGCACCTAATAGCTTCATAACTGCCGCACTTTTTGCAGGTAGATATATAACAAATGATGAAATTTTAGAAGGTGCTTTCAAAGCTGCTATGGCTGGAGCTGACTCAGTATTAACACCTCGTGGTATGGATGTAGTAGAAATGCTAGCCAATCAGGGTTTTGCTGTTCAAGGACATGTTGGTATGGTTCCATCTCTTTCTACTCAATATGGTGGGATAAGAACATTAGGTAAAACAGCCGAAGAAGCAATTAAGATTTTACAGGATATGAAGAGACTAGAAAATGCAGGGGCTTTTGGTGCAGAAGTAGAATGTGTAGCTGAAGATGCATTGACTGAAATAAAGAAGCACACTTCTTTAGTAATAAATTCTCTCGGAGCTGGATCCGGAGGTGATGTAATATTTTTATTTTTTGAAGATATTTGTGGAGAGACAATGGGAATGAAAACTCCTAGACACGCAAAATCATGGGGAGATGGAGCTTCAATAAGAAAATCACTAGACAACGAGAGAAGAAAATCGATAAAAGGGTTTAAAGAAGATGTAGATAAAGGTGCTTTCCCTAGCTCTGATTTTACTGTTTCGATGTTACCTGGGGAAAAAACGAAGCTTATTGAAGAACTCGATAAAATATAATTAGAGAGTAAATAATGGTAAACAAAAAAGTTGTAAATATTGCAGGATATAAATTTGTCGACCTACATGACAGAGATGAACTTAGGGAACCACTACTTCAGCACTGTGAAGAGCTTGGCATTAAAGGAACAATTTTACTAAGTCCAAAAGGGATTAATTTTTCTCTTGCTGGATCTCAAGAATCTATAGATGGTTATCTAGAATTCCTTGAGTCAGATAAAAGGTTTCAAGGTATACCCTTAAAAGTTACCTACAACGATTATCAACCCTTTAGAAGAATGCTTGTAAGGTTAAAAAAAGAAATTATATCTTTAGGGCTTGAGGATATAAGACCAGCAGAGTTTACGGGACCAAATATTAAACCTACTGAATTAGAAGCAATGTTAGATAACGAAGAAGAAGTTGTAGTTCTTGATACAAGAAACGACTACGAAGTGAGAGTAGGTACTTTCCAAAATGCAATTGACCTTGACATACCTTCTTTCAGAGATTTCCCTGCTGCAGTTGAAAAGCTTCCTGAAGAATATAAAAAGAAACCAATAGTTATGTTTTGCACTGGCGGAATTAGATGTGAAAAAGCCTCAGCTGTAATGCTTAAAGCTGGATTTGAAAATGTTAAACAATTGCAAGGTGGAGTTCTAGATTACTTTAAAGAAACTGGAGGGAAATATTGGGATGGTGACTGTTTTGTTTTTGATGATAGAGTAGCACTTGATAAAAATCTGAATGAAACAGATTATGTAATGTGCTATTCATGTAGAGAACCTTTAACTAAAGAAGAAGTAAGATCACCTCATTACAAGATAGATGATTACTGCCCCTACTGTATAGATGATTCTTTGAAGCAGAAGATATAAATATTAATGCGATTATTTGAGACATTATTAGTTTCCTCCGTTCTTTTAGTTGCAATCGTTCAAATGGTATCTTCATTTAAAGAGTGGAGAAATAAAGAGAATAGATATATAGGTTCAAACAGTCCTCAAAATTTATTACTAATAGTTTCTTTTGTATTGTTTGTAATACATTTTTTCCTTGAGGGGATTAGGTGGCAGCTTTATTATCTATACGCTTATTTAATTTTTGCTTTAATTGTTACTTTTTTATTAAAGAAAACTCTACTTAAAAATTGGAAAGGCTTAAGAACTTTTATTGAATTTTTAAATCTATTCCCACTAATGATTTCTATATTCCTTTCTTGGGTTCTTCCAGTTCCCAAATTAATTGAACCAGTAGGGGAATATAACGTAGGAAGAATTGAAAAACATTTAATTCTTGAAGACAGGGTAAACGGAGAAGCTTTTTCTTTATTGAGCAATTTAGAAGAAAATACAAATAGAGAATTAATGATAACTTTTTGGTATCCAACATATGAAAAAAAGAAAGATACAAGTTGGTTTCTTTTAGAAGACAAGACAACCCCAACAAGATTGGTTATAAATTATTTAAATAAAAACTTTGGATTAACGATGCCAGTTAACTCACTTAATCATGCCAAGTTAACTAAAGTTAAAGCTTCACTAGATGTAAACCCAATAGTAAACCCTGATACACCATTAGTTGTTTATACTCACGGATGGCCTGCACATAGACATTTCGCTGCAGATCAATTGATTAACCTTGCTTCTCATGGCTACATAGTTGTGTCAATTAACCACACTGGTCTCTCATTGTTTACAGAATTTCCAGATGGAAGAAGGGTAGACAACATACCAGGGGTACAGCTAGATGGTAAAACTTCAGACCTTATGTTTGGGATGGCAGAAGATATTGACAGCGTTGTCAGGTATCTAAAAAGTGATGAGGTTAAAGAAAATAACTTAATTAGTGAAATAAGTAAGGCAATTGATTTTAATGATATCAATGTAATTGGTCATTCAACTGGTGGAGGTGCTGGAATATTATATTGTTCAATATATCAAAGCTGTAGCAGCTATATGGGTCATGACACCTATGGAGGACCGACTTTGGATGGGAAGTACCCAGTAAATTTTGATGCACCAGCAGTTTATATATATAGCGAAGATTGGTTTGATAGTTCAGGAGATGAATCTTGGCCAACTGAAATTGATAATTATTTAAATAATTTTAAGAATGTAAATACATATGGTTATTACATAAGTGATACAGGTCATTATGATTTTCTCGCTTTTGGATCTTTAAGTCCACTTGCTGGAAGAACTATTTTGAAAGGGCCTATAAGTTACGAAGATTCATATAAAATAGTTGATGGTTTAAATTTACAACTCATTAGGGATAAAAAAATAACATTCGACAACTACCCATATTTAAATTCTTTTAAATAAGGATTATTTCAATTTCTTTGTAAGAGCAACCACATCGTGCATTGTTTTTATAATTTCATCTGGGTTGTAATATTTTTTCCATAAAATTTTTCTAGAATTTACAGATTCGTCTGATATTTTTAATCGTCTAAGTTTCTTTTTCTCATCTTCAACAAGATTCAAGTTTCTTTTAATAAAAAGGTTACTTAGGTGATCACCATCTCCTTCAAACTGCCCTCTCCAATTAATCTTTATACCCATATTTAAACTCTCAGGAAAATAAGTAAAAAAAGAAATATAGGTAGTGGATGACTGGCCATTGCTTTGAGTATAAACAGTTATTTCACACCTATACCCATCTAATGTTCCAGACATAACTTTATTCTTCCACAAGCTTTCTGGGGGTGTGTATTGGAAATTTAATTTTTCTGAAGCTTGTATTAAAGCGGTATTAATTTTATGAAAGGATTTTTTAATAGCAACATATATCAATATCCCAAATAATATTGCACCAAAGATACCTATTTCTGTCCACATAATTAGACTCTACCAAGCTTTAAGGAGTTCCAGCAGCTTCAGTTGCTGTTTCCTCCTCAATCTCTTCTTCTAACAGTCCGCAATCGCTAAGTACTTCCTCTGTTTGACCACCGCCAAAAACTACTCTTTCAAAAACAACTACCGCGTATATTTCATCTTCACTAAGTTTTCCTTGAAAGGCAGGCATCCCACCAATAGAAACTTTGTCTTCAGCTCCATACGTAGGTCCAACTTCATTTTGCCAACCTGCTGAACCAAGTTCTATCCATTTTGCATGATCTGAACAAGTAGGGAAGGTGGTATAAAGTTCTCCTCCAATAAATGCTGGACCAACTCCACCACCACCATTTGCACCATGGCAACCAGCACAAGCAGCTGAACCTGAGTAAACCTGCTGCCCTAAAGCAACATAGTTAATAGTTGAAGAAGCTACACCTCTTCCTTCAAAAGGGCTGCCATCACAGTTAACTGTTTGTTGTGATTTTCTATCAACATTTAAAATACCATTTACTCCACATTCTTGTGTATTGGATGTGTTTATCATTCCAATCAAGATAAATAGTGGAATAAGTATAAAGCTTAAATTCAACCAACCAGGAAGAGATGTTTCTGCATTTAACTTTATCCCCATTGTCTTGTTTATTACTGCTACTTTCTTTACTACAGTCTTAACATTTGCTGGAGCTACAACTTCTTCAACAACTTCTTCTTCAACAGGGGTTTCTTCAACAACTTCTTCTTCATCTACGGATTTTCCTGAAGCTTCAGCTCTTGCTTCCGCCGATCTTTGAACTAATTCTTCAGGAGCTTTTAGAATCTCAGCTACTTTACTTAACAGCTCACTCATCAGACCCTCCTAAAGATAGTAAATATGTAATTAAGCTATCAAAATCCTCTTGGGTAAGAAAATCATAGCTTGGGTGAGGGATGGTATCTCTGACCGAAGAAGAGTCTTTCAAATATCTAGAAAGCCATTGACTATTATTTGTAGGCTCTCTAGAGGCTGAATTGGAAAGATCTGGACCTATTCTTACAAGCCCTGTGTTTAAAATTACTGCTTTATCAGCATATTTATTTTTAAGTACAATTCCATTTTGTGAGTCAGGAATTAATACTCTTACATTTTGGGTATGGCAAGATTGACAATTCAATTGATTGTAAACTTCAGCACCCTTTAAAGCTTCATTTGTGATTTCAAAAGAATTATTTAAAGAATCTGCAACCAAGGTTTCGCTCTGTTGCTTAGGAATAGAAAATGCGAAAATATAGGTAAAGATTGCTATTCATCTACGGATTTTCCTGAAGCTTCAGCTCTTGCTTCCGCCGATCTTTGAACTAATTCTTCAGGAGCTTTTAGAATCTCAGCTACTTTACTTAACAGTTCACTCATCTACCTGCTCCTCAATAAGCTCTACGGATTCAATTTCAGTTATTGGACCACTAGAAATTGCTCTAATTGTTGTTAAGAAAAATAAGAAAACTCCAACAAGAAGTAACAAAGAAAGAAATAAGTTTATTGTGTATGGAGTTCCTACTAAAGACCATGTTATTAAGAAACCTTCACCGTATATAGTTGGGTTTCCTGCATTTGCTCCAGCGTTCCATGAGTAACCAGAATTTATTCCGATTATTCCGTTGACTAAAAGAGATAGAAGAATAACTGATTTTAACAAGAAACTATTTGCAGATTCCATTTTTGTTTGAACAATTTCTCTTCCAAATATTCTTGGGATTAGATAGTAGACAAAAGGAACAACAATCAACACAAGACTATAGATATAGCCATATCTAATAGCATTCTCAAAACTTGTAACGCTTACTAATGGGATTAAGTTAGAAAGAGAACTTACTATTTGAAATATATTAGTAATAAAGAAGACTACAAAAGAAATGTTTATTAGTTCATAGATAACCTGGTTCTCTGTATCTCTTGTAGATACAGTTTTAAGGTAATTAACTAACAAAGATAGCGCGGGGATTGCTAAACCTAGAGAGAGATATATAGATACATTTTCAATCCAATTTGGTAACACTGATCCGTAATGAAATTTATAGTTTGTCCAGGGTAGTAAAAACAAATATCCCCAAAAAGTAATAGAGCTTAAGGTTTTGTTATATAAGGTAGCATTTATACCTTTTGTCATTAAGAAAAATAAAATTGATAAAAACACAAAAGAAAACCCTACATATATATGGGAAGAGACATACAAAGAGTTAATAAAAAAGTTATCTGAAATTACTTGATAGTCACTTCTATAAACAAAAAGGGAAAGACAATAAAATACCATAGCTCCAATTAAAAACTGGCTACTGATAAATAATGAAGCTTCTTTTTTTGCTAGAAGGTTTAGGAAAATTAAACCTAGAAGAGCCACCATCAAAAGCAGTTTGAATATTAATAAGTATGTTGTGTTTCCAAAAGAAAACATATCATTTGGGAATATCAATCCTAAGATAATTTCTATAGATTCAAAACCAACTATCCCCAAACATGTCAAGAAAAAGAGTGGAAATAATATCAGCCTTCTTCCTATTGATTTTGACAACAAATAGACAGTTGCAAAAATACAAATGAAAACAAGTAGTAAATTATATGAAGTTTGGTTTGATATTTTCTCCAGGACTCCATAATTGAAAATACGAGTGTGAGGCAAAGCTCCAGAAAAAAGAAAATAAAAATCCTTTAATAAACTTATTGTTACAGCTAAAAGAATCAATAAGGGGGTAAATAAAACGAAAAACTTAGAAAGTTCTTGTTCGTTTTTTGGTATTAATTTTATTTTCATATCTCTTTATATATAGTAATTAACAACTTGACTTTAGTGTTGTTCAAAAAAAATACATTCTCAAAATATGCAAAATTTTATTAAAAGTTATCTGATAGAATTTATAATATTTAATGTATTCACGATAAAATATAGATATAAGGTTTTGAGGATAACTTGATAAATTTTGTTTTTAAGCATAGGTATAAAATTGGCCCGAGTCTTATTGTTATGGGCATCGGAGGCATAACCATAGGTGTAATAATTGCCCATTTTGCAGGCTTTCCTAAAGGTGAAGTTATTGATTATTTTAATTGGATGCCTAGAGGATGGTTGATGCAAACTTTTGGTCAACTTGTTGCTTTTGGTGCTGGTCAATTATTTTTGCTTGGTATGGCAATGTTAGCATGGCAAGATACACCACTAACCTGGACAAGAGCAGCCTACCTTGCTCTATTAAGCTGGATTCAGTTAACTTTAATATTTGGCGTCCTTCCATCAGAATGGCTAAACCTATCACAGGGTCCATTAGAATGGACGAATCAGAGAGAGTTTATAAAATTTCCTCCAATATTATTTTTAGGCAATGAAATCTCACTTAGTCTTGGTGCTTTAAAAGATATAATTCAGTTAGGAATTTCTCAAGGAGCATTGGTAACTGTCATTATTGGTGGTTATTTAATACAAGATTTAAACAATGCAAAAGAAAGAGGAAAAACAAGAATATCAGACTACGGAAAGAAAGTTGTAAAGGTAGACCAAGATGGCTAAGTCAGAAGTTTTAATTGAAATGCCAGAATTTGAAGAGAAGTATAACCTTGCAATGGTTGAGGCTGAGAAAATTTCCTCAAGAGTTAAACCTAAACAATTTTTACACATTGATGAAGCAGAGTGCATTCTATGTGAAGGCTGTGTAGATATTTGTCCATGGAAGTGTATTCATTATTTATCTAATGAAGCAATAGAGGATTCAGTAAATGTTGAGTCTCCAGAAGAGAGCGAAGGAGCAGTAGGTTTTTTTGTTGTTGATGAAGACGCATGTACACGTTGTGCTCTTTGTGTTGACAGGTGCCCAACAGGAGTAATCACTTTAGGCAAATTTGCAGGGTCGCTAGCAGACCAAGCAATTGAGAATGGTCTCTATACAGCTCCATGGGAAGAAGACTCTGGAGCAAGAGACGATAGGCACGGCTATATATATGGAAGGCTATAGAATTAAATAATGCAAAAACTTACTTTTAGAGAAAGAATAAAAGATACAGCAGTAGGTTTAGGAGACTCACTAAAAGGTAGTCAATTTTGGTCAAGTATATTTAGACCAGGCTCACCATTTAGAAAAGGATATTCTGATAGTCCTAGAAATAGAGCTTATGTTGTAATGAATAATGTTCTATATCACTTACACCCTGTAAAAGTAAAGAGGCATGGAATCAGACTTTCGTATACCTTATGCTTAGGTGGACTTAGCTTCTTTTTATTTATTGTTTTAACAATTACTGGTATATGGTTAATGTTTTATTTCAGACCAACAGGCGAGTTGGCCTATATTGACATGGAAGCTCTACAGACCAGTATCGCTTTTGGTTCATTGGTAAGGAATATGCATAGATGGGGAGCACACTTAATGGTATTAGTTGTCTTTCTTCATATGTCTAGAGTTTTTTATCATGGAGCATATAAAGCACCTAGAGAATTTAATTGGGTAATTGGTGTTATTCTTTTATTCCTTACATTGTTTTTGTCATTTACTGGTTACCTCTTACCTTGGGATCAGTTAGCTATTTGGGCAGTAACGGTGGGTGGAAATATGGCAGGCTACACGCCAGTTTTTGGCGCCCAAATTAAGTTCGCTTTATTTGCTGGCTTAGAAGCTACATCAGCTACTTTATTGAGATTTTATGTTCTCCATGTATTATTTTTCCCATTCATAATTGTTATATTCATGGCAATTCATTTTTGGAGGGTTAGAAAAGATGGCGGCATTTCGGGACCACTCTAATGGTAGATATCCCAGAACATTTACTTTTAAGGTCAGCTGAAGCAAGAGCAAAGGCTTTAGGTATTTCTGTAGAGCAAGCTTTAGCAGAAATGAAAGGGGAATCTGAGCCAACAGTTGTTGCTAAAGAACCAGAAGTTCAAGAAGTTGCAGCTCCAGCAGCTGAAGTAAAAGAAGAAGCTCCAGCAGCTGAAGTAAAAGAAGAAGCTCCAGCAGCTGAAGTAAAAGAAGAAGCTCCAGAGGAGGTTGAATTTGCACCTGAAGTCAAAGTGACTCAAAGACTTTTAACTGTTGTTAAAGCTAAACCTATTCAGAAATCTGTATCAGCTCCTGTAGATAAAGTAAATACTTGGCCTCATTTAATGCTCCCAGAATTTATTGCCGTAATGGCTATGACAGCCTTTTTAATTTTTATAAGTGCAATATTACAAGCCCCTCTTCTTGAAGAAGCAAATCCAAACATTACACCCAACCCAGCTAAAGCTCCATGGTATTTTCTAGGATTGCAAGAGGCTTTGTCTTATTGGGACCCCCAAATTGCTGGTGTTATGATTCCACTTGTAGTTGGAATGATTGGGTTTATGGCAATTCCTTATGTTGATAGGAATCCTGAAAACAATCCCTCAAAAAGAAAGTATGCAATTATGATGTTTACTTTCTTCCTTTCTGGTGCAGCCACCTTAACAGTTATTGGCGTACTCTTTAGAGGACCTGGTTGGAACTGGACATATCCTTGGATTGATGGAATTTGGTTTGATGACTTACTGGACTGGGTTAACTTTTTAGGAGACGGTCACTAATGGGCTTGGTAGAGATTTCATTTATCGCAATTGGTGTAGTAGGAGTATTAGGTGTTTTAGGTATGGTTGCTATTATCTCTGGAAGAGCACCAAAAACTATAAATTGGCGAAAAAATGTAGACAAGAAAGCTTTAAAGGTTGATAAATCAAAGACTAGCTTCTTAGCCCCTGATGAACCCTCTTTAACAGAAGAGGAAAATATAGATGATAAAGATGCAGATGAAGAAAAATCAGAAGAAACAGATGGCTCAATTAAGATCGAAGAAAAAGTAATTTATGAGGAAATTTCAGAAGAAGAAGCAGGTATAACGAGAAGACAGTTTTTAACTAAAGCTCTTAGAATATCTTTTGGTGCATTTGCTGGTATACAAGCAATCTCTTGGCTTGGATTTTTCTGGCCAAAAGTTTCGGGTGGTTTTGGTTCTAAAGTTGATGCAGGAAAAGTTGAAGATTTAAAAAAACAAATATTCCAAGCTGATGGATCAATTATTCCTGCTTTTATACCTGAAGCAAGAGCTTATGTGTTGCCTTTTGACACATCTAAAGCAACGGGTTCACAGTTTTCAGATGGTGGAACTATTGCAGATGGGTTAGTGGCTTTATATCAAAGATGTGTTCACTTAGGTTGTAGAGTCCCTTGGTGCAACTCTTCACAAGGTTTTGAATGTCCTTGTCATGGTTCGAAATATAATATGGTTGGTGAGTATTATGCTGGTCCAGCTCCACGAAACCTTGATAGATTTATAGTCAGCGTTAATGCAGCTGGAAAATTCATAATTGATACAGGAACAATAATTGAATCACCTAGAGCTTCTGGACTATCTGTAAAATATCCGCAAGGCCTTTCTTGCATAGCTTTAGCACCAACCGATGAGTAAAGATGAATAGTTCTATATTTGTTACTTTAATTTCACTCTCAATAATTGGAGCCCTTGCTTTCTTTGCTGCAGTTGGGTTTAGAGGATCGGGGAAAACCAAAGATGTAGCACCAAACTTAGAGCCATATAAGTCAGATGATGAGCTTGAAACAAAACACATGGATAAAACCTTATCGATAGCAGTGCTTCTAGCTTCTTTATTGACTGTAATGATTCCACTTTATTATTTAGGTGAGCAAAACAGGCAAGAAGAGTTTGTTGAATATTTTGATGAAGTTTCTATAGAAAGAGGAGAACACCTTTATGAAGAGTTTGGGTGCGGCAATTGCCACGGTGTAGACGGGGGTGGTGGCGCTGCTCCTTATGTGGAGAAAAGAAGTGGAGTAAGTGTTGTATGGGCAGCTCCTGCTATTAATAATGTTTTTTATCGATATGACGATGAAGAAATTAGGTATTGGTTAGTTTACGGAAGGGCAAACTCACCTATGCCAGCATGGGGCCTTGAGGGCGGCGGTCCTATGAATGATGGACAGTTAAGTGATTTGCTTGAATATCTTAGATATTTTCAAATATCACAACAGGAAGAATTACAAAACATAGAGATAAATGTTAATTCAGCAATTTTGAGAATAGAAAACTCAACTTTACAAGTAGAAAGCGAAATAATTAAACAGAATCAATTAATTCAAGATATTAACGATGCACCTTCAAAACTACCGATAGTACAAGAAGCTGTTTTAGTCGTTTCAGGATTGATAGATAAAGAAACAGGAATTGATTCTGATGAGGATGGCTTGTTTGATTCAGCCGAGATAGAGCTATCCACTTATAGTGCTTCTATAGCAGAGAGTTTAGGAACACAGGCTTTGAACTTAAACCCTGAGGAAGAGGAATCTATACCAGGAAGGAAAGACTTAAGCATTGCGAAGGCATATCTATCAGCACTTCAATCAGATGAAATAAATCTTGGAATATTGGTTGAAGGTAAAGAGAAGTTTCTTAAAGAGGCTAGTGATGGATTAGTTTTCCTAGAAGCAGCACTAGAAAACAGTTTATGGAATGTAGATTATCAAGAGATCGCCGACAGAACATTTGAAGGAGACCTTGAGAAAGCAAAAAGATCAGTTGGTCTATTTAACGCATACTGTGCGAGGTGTCATACTGCAGGCTATTCAGCAGGTGCAGCCTATACAAAGAAGATAGCATCAGGAGGCTTAGGACCAGCTTTAAGATCTGGAAGAGCAAATATACAATTTAAAGCTCGTGAAGATATGGTTGACTTCATAATAAATGGCTCAGTTAACGGTAAAGGATATGGAGTTAATGGTGTTGGTGGTGGAAAAATGCCTGGATTTGGGGCTGTTCTTCCTGAATCTGATATAGGATTAATTGTAGATTATTTGAGAGGGATGATGCCTGATGCGTGAAATAATGAGATCGCTGCTTTCAGCTAACTTAGCTATTACCGGGGTTCTTTTATTTATTGGTTCAATACTTACTTTTTATGGGACAACTTTCTTACTAAATGCAACAAACCTCGGGAAAAGACTGGCCTTTCTTGTTGTTGGTGCTGGAACTTTTGGCTGGGGAATGATTAATTCCTTTTTATTTATTTTGTATGCACCTAGAGGCCCTAAGCCAGCTGAGATTGATGGACTAAATGCCCTGGAAATAAGAATATTACCAATTACATTCTTTGTTGCTTCAACCATTTTATTTATAATGTTTCTTCTAGCTCTAAATCGCTATGAGCAAGAAAAAGAAGAACTTGAACAATCTGACAGTTAAATCTGATTAGACCTAAATACAAATTCAATATAGAATAGTTATATGGAATCCATATTTACTTTAGTAAGAACAGTATTAACTGTTGCAATTATCCTTACAGTTGTATTTAGAATATTCAGAATTCTACGTCCATTTGAAAGAGGATTAGTTGAAAGATTTGGAAAATATAACAGAGAGGCATCTCCTGGTTTAAATATAGTAATACCTGGAATTGAAAAATTAATAATTGTCGACATGAGAGAAGCAGTTATAGATGTTCCCCCACAGGAGGTAATTACCAAGGACAATGTCACAATAACTGTTGATGCAGTAATTTATTATGAACCTACTGATCCTAAGAGTTTGGTGTATAACGTTGAAGACTTTATAACTGCTGCTACAAAACTTGCACAAACTAACCTAAGAAATGTAGTCGGTGATCTTGAATTGGATGCGGCTTTAACTTCAAGAGAAACAATAAACACATCTTTAAAACTAATTCTTGATGAAGCAACGGATAAATGGGGTACTAGTGTTGTTAGGGTAGAGATACAAAGAATAGATCCTCCTCAAGACGTACAAGATGCAATGAATAAAGTCATGAAAGCTGAACGTGACAGAAGAGCAGCTGTTACAGAAGCTGAGGGAGAGAAAAGAGCAGCTATTCTTACTGCTGAAGGTGAGAGGCAATCACAGATATTAAGTGCAGAAGGTGAAGCAGAGGCACTTAAAGCAATTGCTGATGCGCAAAAGTATGAAAAGGTAGCTGTTGCTGAAGGTGAGGCTGAGGCAATAGAGAAAGTTTATGCCGCAATTCATGAAGGTGATCCAACTAATGATTTGATTGCAATTAAATATTTAGAGTCACTAGAAAAGGTAGCTGAAGGCAAAGCAACAAAGATATTCCTACCAGCTGACTTATCTGCAACTTTGGGAAGTATTGGTGCAATCTCTGAGTTGTTTAAAGATGAAAAATCTTCAGATTCAAAAAAATCTACTAAAAAGTAAATAAAGCCCTATACAAATCAAAGATACACCGCATAGTCTGTTTATTATTTTTTTTGTCCTGTCTGATGAATCGCTAAAAAAATAACTACTTAACAATGCATAGGCCATATCTCCACCAAAATTAATAAGAACAGTTAAGATTCCTAAAAAAACTAATGAAGTAAATAGATTTTCATCGTAATTAGTTATAAAAATAGGTATTACAGATAAATATAGAACCCACATTTTTGGGTTTATTAAATTTACTTTAAGACCTGAATAGAAAGCTCCTTTTTCAGATTTTTTAGTTTCAATATCTTTTCTAGTTAATATCGACAAACCTTTATAGAGAATAAAAACTGATCCGAAAAGATAAATTATTTGAAGAAAGATTGGGATAGCTGAGTATAAAAACGTAACAATTGAAGCAGAAATGAAAGCTAATATTAAACCTCCTAAAGCTGCTCCTCCTGCAACTTCAAATCCTTTTCTTCTAGAGTTTTGGATAGATTCATTTACAATCAAAGCAATAATTAAACCAGGACTAAAGGCAAAACTTGCCTGTACAACTATGAACTGAACAATAGATAAATCTGACAACATTAATTTAAACTTTTCTTTAATAAATTATAAAACATATCTTGGTGACATCTTTGAACGATTCTAACTTTTTCAGCTTCAGGCTCAAGATTAAAAAAATCAATAACACATCCACCTCTAGTCATGCCATCTCTTGTGTCTACTCTAATATTTGCAACCACATCCTCAGCTATAATTTCCTCATCAAGGAATACTGACATAGCTAGTGGATCAGGAAGGTCATATCCATCATGTCCAAATATATCTTTAATCATTTCTCTCAATACAACTTGAATTTCATTAGTAAATTTTGAATATTTAGTTCCTATTTTTTCAATTTCATTAACTTTATCCTCATCAATCATTGCATCTAAAAGAGATGGATCCCAGCCAATTACAGTTATCGGAATTCCAGAATTGAGAACAATATCTGCTGCTTCTGGATCAACCCAAAAATTATATTCTGCAAATTTTGTAACATTTCCAAATGCATTTGAGCTACCTCCCATGATGTAGCAGTGTTTTATATTTTTTAATAGCTCAGGACTATCTAAAACTAATTTAGCGATATTAGTCAAAGGTCCCAGAGTAACTATTTCAACATCAGTTTCTTCAGAAAGAATTTTTTTATGAAAATCAAGAGCACTTACATCTGAAATTTTCTCTGTAGATGGTCTTAATCCTATATCCCCTAAACCGTCTACGCCATGAACATGCTGGGCTGATGTAGATGTATTTTTATAACTTAGAGCAATCTTATTTGCTTCTTCAGATTCATGTACCTCTATATAGTCCCTCTCAAGTGGCTTTGAAGCACCTTTGTGGATTGGTATATTAACTTCACATAATTCATTTACATAAATTGTATTTAATATAGCTTGGTTCAATGGAACGTTACCAGAGACTAAACTAACTCCTAAAATTTCTGATTCAGAAAGATTTCTATAAGCCATTAATAATGCGACTGCATCATCCGATCCTGTATCTGCATCAATTATTAATTTTCTCATTCAGATTTAGCCTTTTTTATTTCAGGGATACCTTGTTTCATATCCACATCAAGATCTTTATATTCATTCGCTATTTGATTACCTATTACAATTAACATCTCAAGAAACATTTCTTTCTTTCCAGACTTAGAACCAAAAGTTCTTGGGGAAATTTCAAATTCTTTTTTTATTTTTTCAAAAACCTCTAAACTTTCTTCTTTATTGAGATTTTCAACTATCTTTTTTTTAGCAATTGCTTCAAAACTTTTCCTATGACGCCTAGGTAATTCAAATTTCATATTTATATTCTAACTATTCGAGACTTTTCTTTTGAAGAGATACTTCATAATCTTCCTCATATTTAACAGTGTCAATTTCAATAAATCCAAAATTCTTATGAAAGTTTAATGAGGGAGTGTTCACAGCAGGCAATAAATTTATCTCTGCTGTTAAGTTTGCTATAGAATTATTTTTAGCAAAATTAATAACGTTAGCATAAAGCTCACTTCCTAATTTATTATTTCTAAATTCAGAATTGATAGCAATTCGATCAATATACAGAAAATCATCCAATCGTTTACTAATTTCTTTAAAATTTTTATGTTGTATTTCTTCCATATAAGAAATAGTTTTCTCAGTATCTTGAAAACAAATTACAAATCCAACTACCTTATTTTTAAAAATAACACATTCGTTGTGGTCAGAATTTTCTACTGAATTTCTTAAGCCTTCTAATGATCTAGAACCTACTTCGGGTACATTCTCTTGATTAACTCTATGACACCCTTTAAGAAAACTTTCAATTATTGGAGAGTATTCGTAATTGTTCATGTATAAAAAATATACATTTAATAGAGAAAATTGTAAACTATGAATTATGACAAACCACTCAGTCAGCTAACTCAGGAATTTTAAACGGGAAAGATGTCTTGATAGCTAACTTTAAATATGAAGAAAGACGCGGGGAGGAGGAAATTTTTGCTAATTGGTTTGAAGAAAATGGTTACAATGTTGGCAGGATTCCTTCTGAGTATAAATTTGAAGGCAGAGGCGACGCTTTTGTATATGGAGAATACTTAGTAGGAGCATATGGTATCAGAAGTGATAAAGAAGCATTACTTTATATAGCTGATGAATTTAATTTAACTCCAGTAATTGTGGAGTTAGTTAATGAAAAATTTTATCATTTAGATACTTGCTTTCAAAAACTTCCAACAGAGAACAATGATGCAATTTTCTACCCTAAAGCATTTAAGGATGAATCACTAAGTGAGTTTTCTCAATTCTTTAATTTAATTCCAGTTACTGAAGATGATGCAAATCAGCAAATAAAATTTCAGAACTAGGTGCCAATGTAGTGGTAGCAAATGTATCAGAATTTTTGAAATCAGGCGGGGCATGCCAATGTTTAGTTATTGCTTTAGATTAAGTTTATGAAATTATTCAAAGCCATTTTATGGCCAATTAAAAAGGTAATATTTTTCCCCTTAAAAATATTTTTCTACACTGTATTAATTTTTATAATAATTGTTTTATTTTTTCAATACAGAAAGAACTATGACGTAGATGTCAGTCCCTTAACCGTAAATGAATATGAAAACTGTATTGCTGTTATTGAAGACTATGATGTAACCATCTCTTTACTTTCAGACTATATAGACAATTTAGATAGTGAACAACAGTCCTTTCTCTATAACAATCTTCCTGGGCCTTTAAGTGTTTTAACAAAACCTCAAGAGATAACTCAAGACGATTTTCAAAATGTAAGAACATTTCTAAAATATTATTTACAAGCCGGTCGTTTTCCAGGAATTGGTGGGAAAGCGTTATCACCTCAAGCATCTAGTTTGTGTAGAGGTGGATTAAGTTAAATCTTCTACTCGTCCTTGAGTTAGTTCAATTAAAGAATTAGGTGTTAGGAAAAATTTAGACACTCTATTCCCAGCTCCAATAAATATTTTCTCCCTACGTAATACATTTTCATCAATAAAGATATTTATTTCTTGGGGTAGGCCTAAAGGACTAATCCCTCCATAAATTTGATTTGTAACTTCTTCAGCTTCCTCTTTTGAAGCAAAACTAACCTTTTTAGAACCCATTGCCATTTTTGCTTTGTGATTAACATCTAATCTGGTTGAACCTAATACGCAAAATAAAGTATAAAATTCCTTTGGTTTTTTTGATTTTATTAAAATTGCATTGCAAGAATCCTCAATCTTGTGACCATAATGATCACAAAAGCTTTGAGTGTCTGAAAATTCATCCTTACATTCAAAAACTTCTAATTTATCTAGGTTGCTTTCGTAGATATTTTTTACAGTTTCATGGAGTTCAACCATAAACATAATGATATCTTTAAAATTATAAGTTACAATTTCTGTATGGACTTTGAAACAATTATTGAGCCATTCAAAATTAAATCTGTTGAATCTTTACCAATTACAACAACGGAGGAACGTAAGGAATATCTAGAAAGAGAACATTGGAATGTTTTCGGACTCAAATCACAAGAGGTGACAATTGATTTATTAACTGACTCCGGGACTGGCTCAATGTCATCTGAGCAGTGGGCTTCATTAATGAGGGGAGATGAGGCCTATGCAGGGTCAAAATCTTGGCAAAGGTTCGAAGCTGTTGTAAGAGACTTGACTGGTTATAAACACATTATTCCAACACATCAAGGAAGGGCTAGTGAGAGAATACTTGCCTCTATTTCAGTTAAACAAGGAGATATTATTCCTAGTAATAGTCATTTTGATACCACAAGAGCTAATTTTGAATTTGCTGAAGCTGAACCGGTTGACTTATTGTGCGAAGAGGGGCTTAGTTTATTAGATCCATCTGAATTTAAAGGCAATATTGATTTAGAGAAGTTAGAAGAACTATTAAAAGGTAAAGATGCTGCAAAGGTTCCCTTTGTATTGATGACGATAACTAATAATACAGGTGGAGGACAACCTGTTTCTATGGAAAATTTAAAAGGCGTAAAAGAACTATGTAAAAAATATAAGAAGATGTTTTTATTAGATGCATGTAGATTTGCTGAGAATGCATGGTTTGTTTCACAAAGAGAAGAAAGCTATAAAGGAAAAAACGTAAGAGATATTGCTAAAGAAGCATTTAGTCTTGCAGATGGTTGTTCAATAAGTTTGAAGAAAGATGGTTTTGGGAACATAGGAGGTCTTTTAGCTCTTAATGATGATCAAATGGCAGAGGATGCTAAGAATATGTTGATTTTAACTGAAGGATTTCCTACATATGGAGGCCTAGCAGGTAGAGACTTGGACGCTTTAGCGCAAGGGCTACAAGAAATTACTGATGAAAATTATTTACAGTATAGAACAAGATCAATTGCTTATTTAGGAGAGAAGGCTTTAAGCTATGGCTTGCCAATTGTTCAACCAGCTGGAGGCCATGCTTTATATATAGATGCAAAAACATTTTTACCTGACATACCACCACATCAATATCCAGGACAAGCAATAGTTTGTGAGTTATATTTGCTTGGTGGAATTAGATGTGCTGAATTAGGAACCTTTGCTTTTGGCGTTGCAGGGGAAAACGGAGAGAATGATAAAGCTGCAACTCATGAGTTAGTAAGACTTGCTGCACCAAGGAGAACATATACACAAAGTCATTTTGATTATGTTGCAGAAGTATTAGAAAAACTTGTCGAAAATAAAGATAAATTAAAGGGTTTTGAAATTACTGAACAATCTAAGTTCCTAAGACATTTTACAGCAAAATTAAAGCCACTAGCTTAACTGTTTAGCTTCAGACTATTTAAACAGCTCTCTTAAATAGCTCTTATCAGGGGGAGTAAGAATCTTTTCAACAGTATCTTTATATAATTCATAGGCTAAAGGAAGACTTTCTTTAAGTTCCTCAACTGTACTTATCATAAATTCTCCATGTGGTAAATCAAATATATCACCGTATCCCCAAGCAGTTACGATTACCCAAAATGAAAATTCTTGAACAGTGATTCTATTAAATGTTTTGACACGTCCGCTACTACGGATTTCTTCATAATCAGAAATATCATAAATATTTTTTTCAACAGCTTCATCCATAGCTAAATGAATTTTTGAATTTGTATCGTCCCAACTCCACTCACTAAACTCTTTAGCAAAACCAACTCCAGTTATTGTGTGTAGTAAATGTTCGATTACTTCACCTGTCTGATCATTTGCTGAGACATTAGGATACTCCCAAATATAATCTGTATGATTATCTTCATAATTTTTACCAGGACAACAATCTACATCAGGATATCGTGAATCTAGATTGTAATTTTCTGGTCCTATATAACCAATTCTTTGGAAAACAAATTCTTTCTCAGTAGTTTCTATATATCTATTTCGTAAGTTTGAATCAATATATTCATTTTCTCCAAACATAAGTGTGTATACTTCAGCAACCTCAAGGATAAATTCTTCAGAAACATCTGAAAGAGCAAACATTCGTAAACCAGCCACATCAATGTATCTATGAAAATCAATAAAAGTTTCATCTTGAATTATTTCCCCAATATATAGACTGGGTTCCGAAGTTGATTCTTGTTGATCTTCAGATGAAGAGTCAACTTTGTTGCTATCCTCCTCTTCTTTTAATTCAGCTGCTGGAGCTTCTTCTTTTAATTCAGCTGCTGGAGCTTCTTCAAGAGACTCAGGAGAGCCACAAGATAAAAATATAATTAATAATAAAATTAAGTTTTTTTTCAATTTAAAACAACTTTTTGCCCATTTCTTCTTCAAGCAAAAAACTTTCATGCATATTTAGACTTCTAACCTTATCAATATTTTTCATTAATACTTCTACACTTTCTGGAGTGCTGTTTATTATTTTATCTATATACTTTTGAAGAGTATTTCCCATCTCATCTGTTTTAAAAACATCATTTACAACCCCAAGATTTTTTAGTTCGTGCACGTCTATATTTGCTGAATTAAACAATATTTCTAATGCTTTTGGTCGAGACACCTCATGACCAATCCTAGAAACTCCTCCAGCAATAGGCAGCAATCCTATACCTGTCTCTGGAAAACCTATAGACGTATTCTCTTCAACTAATCTAAAATCACAACAAAGCAAGAGTTCGAATCCACCTGCAAGACAATAGCCACTAGCTACTCCTATTAAAGGTTTAGTTCTTACCTTATCTTTTCTCCAGGTTTTTAAAAGAAAATCACCGCTCAGTAGTTTTTTCTCATGTTCATTACTTGGTTTAATTTCACCTTTCAATAAAGGGATGAGTTCTTTTAAATCTGCTCCAGCAGAGAAAACGTTAGAGTCTGCACTTTTTAATACAGCAACTCTAATTTCATCATCATTGTCTATAGTATCCCAAGCACTGCAAAGCTCTATGGCAAACTGTGGATTGATTGCATTTTTCTTTTCAAGACGATTCATAGTTACAGTACAAACACCAGAATCAATTTCGATATTTATAAATTCTAAGTCATTATTCATCTTGAATCTTCTGTTCTTTTATAGGGCTTAATCCTGTTTCAACTTTTTGTTTGTATGCTTTATCAAATGATTCTAATTGCCATCCATCCATTCTGCTTCTTTGCTTCTTTATATTTGCCAATTTTTCTTCATCAGAAAAAGAAGACCATTTTTTTATCTCGTTAGTTGTTCTTGCACACCCATAACATAAGTCACTAGTTGGATCAGTTACACAGACACTTATACAAGGAGATGTAATGCTCATAGATTATATTGTAATTTGATTTACTAATTTTTTGGTTGCTGATATCAATTCTTTTTTTGGGTTTTTTAAACCTGCATCTCCACACTCAAAGATGTTTTCAAATATTCTTCGATCTTCATAGTCATATATGCCACCCAGAAAATAAGACTTACCATTATTTTTCTTTAAAATTTGACCTAAAACCTTTCCCTCTAATGAAGAGTTATCAAACTTTCCTTCACAAAGTATTGATAGATCAAAAGAATTTATTTTTTGTTCCAGGCCAGATTTTTCAAAAAAATATTCAGCTCCTGATACCAACTCACATCCCAGTACTTCTGAGAGAGCAAAACCAAGACCACCAGCTGCTCCTGTCCCTTCCTTTGTTGGGTTAAGCTGTATTTTAAGATTATTAGAAATAAGATTAATTATTCTCTCAAGTTGGAAAGTAATGTTCTCTATATTTTTTTGATCTAAACCTTTCTGTGGTCCAAAAACCTCTATAGCTGATTGATTTCCTATTAATGGAATAAAGGTATCCACTAGTACTTTTTTATTAATTCTTTGAAAACTATCTTCTATTTCAATATTTGTTATTTGTTCAAAATTACTTGGGTTCGGGTCTTTAATCAATATTTCATCAGCATAGAAATTAACTCCCATTTTACTTAAAAGTCCAAAACCTCCATCATTTGTTCTTGATCCGCCTAATCCAATGACATCAGGCAATTTTACAACTTCTGATAAGCAAGCAGTATTTAGATTGATACTGTCAACATCTGTATTATTTATTCCGATTAGTAATGAAGATTCGAAAAAAACATCTCCTGAAACATCAAGAAGCTCAATCACTTTCTCGGTTCCAACAAGGTCTTTAATTTTTAAACTCTGTTTAACAGTTATTCCATACTCCTTAAAGATTTTTGTTGAATCTTCACCCCCATCGGTTACTGGAAAATAAGCAGCTTCAATTGAGTTGTTTTGAAATAATTCTTTTACAGTTCCTATTACTTCAGAAGCAGAGAGAGTTCCTGAAAATTTATCACTATAAACAGCAATGTTCATTTATATTTGTTTAAAAAGATACTGGTTAAAGACTTCCATTTTTTCTTTCCAACTATCTTCGTAGAAATAATTAACTGAAGCAGCAACAGACGATAAAAGAGCATTTCCATCTTGAGGCGTAAAACAATAACCAGTTAGATTATTGTCTTTTACATGTAAAGAGTCAATTGCAATGATTCCATGAGATAAAAGTCTTCCATGGTATCCATGATCTCTACCAAATGAAAAAACTTTATTTGAAGAAAGTTTTTCAGTAGACATCAAATATTCACTATTTTCTAAATCAGATTTAACACTAGATAGCTCAACCGAATCTTTGAATGCTAAATTAAACCAAAGCGTATGCATATATTGAGTTGGTAGTTTTATTGCTGAAGAAAATAGGTTCAACTCTATTCCTTCTTGTTTAAAAAGTTCATAAACATCCCTTGCATGATGTGTTCCAAATTCTTGATTGTCATGTTTAGTTATAGTGGGAGATGGTGCAAATGAATCATTTTGAGAAACATCATTTGCTCTTCTTAAACAAACAAACCTTCCATCTAGTAAATCTCGATCTGAATCTAGAGCAAAGCTTTTAACTATAGAAGCGATATTATGCGTATTGCAAGATGCAATTAGATATTTATTAGCATCTGAATTTAATTGTTCATTATTTATACCCCAAGCAAAAAAAGGCCCAAAACCATGTTCAGACCCTTGTGCCATAAATCTTTTCTTTGAATCAAGCTTAGAATAAATGTTTCCCCAGTTGTCATTACCGCTTGGTGTACAGTCAATAATTACTTGGCAGTCTTCATAAGAATTTTCTACATTTTCTGGTTCAAAACCAAGATTCTTGAACTCATCAAGTGCATCACTTGTAGAAACTAATTTCGAACCTTTTCTGATTAAAGCTTCAACTTTACCTTTCTCATCTGAAAGAGGTGTTCTTTTAAAGAAGTAAACATTATCAATTCCCAATGCCTCTTTATGCTGAGCTAAAAGACCTATAAGGGGTTCACCTATAGTTCCTGTTCCAACTACTAAAACGTTTTTCATATTCTTACTCACTATCCTAGAATAAAACTATTAAGAGTTATGAGTAATAAATTAATATTTCAATTTTCCCAAAAAAAGACAGATGGCGATAAAAGCATGGTTGACCTTCTTGGAGGGAAGGGTGCTAACTTAGCTGAAATGAGCAATCTAGGAGTTAATGTTCCTCCTGGGTTCACTATTACGACAGAAGTTTGTAATTACTATATAGAAAACAATTCTATGCCAGAAAATTTTGATAAAGAATTGAAAGCATCTATTGGTAATCTTGAAAAATATTCGGGTAAAGTATTTGGAAATTCAGAAAACCCTTTGCTTCTTTCTGTAAGGTCCGGTGGAAAAATTTCAATGCCTGGAATGATGGATTCGATATTAAATATAGGTTTAAATGATGAAAATGTTGAACATTTAGGAAGAGTATTTGAAGACGAAAGGTTTGCTTTAGATTCATATAGAAGACTTATACAAATGTATGGAAACGTTGTTTTAGGGATAGACCATAATCGATTTGAAGCGGTAATTAAAAACAAAAAGAGAATTGATAATGTAACTTCAGATACAGACTTTAACCCTGATCAGCTTCAATGGATTATCGATGCTTATAAGAATACCGTTGAAAGATTTTCAAAATCACCTTTTCCTCAGGACCCAGAAGAACAGTTAATAGGTTCAGTACAAGCTGTTTTTAATAGTTGGTTAAACAAGAGAGCAATTACGTATAGAAAGATTAACAACATACCAAATAAATGGGGTACTGGAGCAACAGTCCAGACAATGGTGTTTGGAAATCTAAATGAAAAATCTGGAACAGGTGTTGCGTTCACTAGGTTTCCTTCAACAGGAAAAGATGATTTATATGGCGAATATTTAATGAATGCTCAAGGTGAGGATGTTGTTGCGGGATTAAGAACACCTTTCCCTATCAGTAAACATGAAAAAAATATGGGCCCTTCTTTAGAAGAAGAAAATCCTAAATTACATAAAGAAATATATGAAATAGCTAAAAAATTAGAAAAGCACTATAAAGACGTACAAGATATTGAATTTACTATTGAAGAAGGCACTCTATATTTGCTTCAAACAAGAAAAGCGAAACGAACAGCTCAAGCAGCAGTAAAGATTGCTGTTGATATGCATAAAGAAAAGATAGTAACAAAAAAAGAAGCAATACAAATGGTTGATGCTGATAGTATTACAAATATTTTACATCCACAGTTTGTTGAATCACAAGAAAAAAACCTATTTGAAAAAGGATTAAACGCCTCTCCAGGTGCTGCTTTTGGAGAGATTGTGTTTGATGCTGATAAAGCTGAAGAAGAAGCAAATAAAGGAAGAAATGTAATTTTAGTTAGAGATGAAACCAGCCCTGAAGATATTCATGGAATGTTTTCATCAGTTGGAATACTTACAACAAAAGGTGGAATGACAAGCCACGCAGCAGTAGTTGCAAGAGGAATGGGCAAGCCTTGTATCGTTGGTGCTGAGAGTTTAGTAATTGACTATGGTGAAAAAACTATTTCGAGTGGTGAAATAACTCTAGAGGAAGGGGATTTAATATCTATAGATGGCTCAGCAGGTGAAATATATATAGGAGAGTTAGAACTAGAACCTCCTAAGTTGTCTGATGAATTTAATACTCTAATGGATTGGTGTAACAATTATAAAAAGCTAGAAATTAGAGCAAATGCAGAAACAATTCCTGATACAACTAAAGCCTTAGAATTTGGGGCAGAAGGTATTGGACTTTGTAGGACAGAACATATGTTTTTTGAAGGGGAGAGAATTCTTCCTATGAGAGAAATGATTATGTCAGATAGTAAACAAGGAAGAAAAAGAGCTCTAAAAAAATTAATTAAATACCAAATATCTGATTTCGAATCACTTTTTAAACTGTTAAAAGATAAACCAATAACTATTCGCTTATTGGATCCCCCTATGCATGAGTTTCTCCCAAAGAGTGATTTGGAAATTTCTCAACTTGCAAACGAAATAGGAGTATCCCCAGGTCATATTAGTGAAATTCTCATGAGGCTCTCTGAGAGCAATCCTATGCTTGGGCATAGAGGAGTAAGGCTAGGTCTTAGCTATCCGGAGGTTTACGAGATGCAAGTGGAGGCAATATTAAAAGCAGCACATTTAATTTATGAAAATGAAAAATCAGAAGTTGCTCCAGAGATAATGATACCTTTGGTGATGAACGCAACAGAACTTTCTAAAATGAAAAAAATATTAGAAAAGAAAATAAAAAAAATAGAAAAAAAATTAAATTATAAATTTAAATACACCATTGGAACCATGATTGAACTTCCTAGTGCAGCACTCAGTTCTTCAGAAATAGCAGAAGACGCTGATTTCTTTTCTTTTGGTACTAATGACTTAACACAGACTACTCTCGGCCTCTCAAGAGATGATGCTTCAAAGTTTTTAGGTCAGTATGTTGATAAAAAAATATTTAAAACAGACCCATTTGTTTCTATAGATCCAAAAACAGTTGGACGCTTGGTTGAGATCTCATCAAATGATGGAAAGAAAACTAATAAATCATTAAAAATTGGCGTTTGCGGGGAGCATGCAGGAGATCCAAATTCTATAAATTTCTTAAATACATTAAAAATTGACTATATTTCCTGTTCTCCATTTAGAATTCCTACAGCAAGATTGGCTGCAGCTCAATCGGAAACTAAAGAATAAATTAAATTCATAAGTAAACCTTAAAAAGAATTCACTATTATTTAGATTAAATATGAAAGAAGTAGTATTTAATCCTTCGAAAAAGCCAACAGTTGGCATAGAAATTGAGGCCCAGTTAGTCGATAAAGACTCAGGGAACTTAGTAAATATTGCAGAAGGCATTATTAAGACTTATGACAATGATGAAAGGGTAAAGCACGAGCTTTATCTTTCTACAGTTGAAGTTACAAGTTCACCGGCTTTGGATACTAATGATACTTATAAAGAGTTGTCTTCGATTATTAGTAAAGTATTGGATATTGCAAGTGAGAATAATGCTGGACTAATCTCCACAGGAGCTCACCCTTTTGCAATGTATGAGGACCAAGTTATTACTGATGTAAATCCAAGGTATGAAGAATTTGCAGATAAATATGGTTGGGCAGTTCGGAGGCTTCTAACTTTTGGAATGCATGTACATGTTGGAATGGACTCAAAAGAGAAAGCCATTGCTGTTCATGATGAGATTAGAAAATATTTACCGTTAGTTTTAGCTCTTAGTGCTTGTTCACCTTTTTGGAGAGGAAGAGACACGGAGCTCTATTGTTCCAGATTGAGTGTTTTTCAGGGTCTTCCAAATACTGGTTTGCCAGAACCTTATCATGAATGGGCAGAATATGAGCAGTCTTTACAAACACTTGTAAAGGCAGGTGTTATTAAACCAGATGTTGGGTATAGACAGGTATGGAAAGATGTTAGAATTCATCCAGAATACGGCACTGTTGAAGTAAGAATTGCTGACTCAATGCCTTCATTGGTTGATACGGTAGCAGTTGCAACCTTAGTACAAGCACTTGCTATTAAAGTTGGAAGAGACTGGGAAGAGGGGTCTTTAGGAGATCCAGATCCTAATTGGCTAGTAGAAAGAAACAGATGGGCGGCAATCAAGGAAGGTTTAAATGCAGATTTTATTACAGGAGTAGACGGGAGCACGAAGCCTATAGTTGATGTCATAAAAGAGTTACTCCTAGATCTCGAAGGTATTGCTGAAGAGTTAGGATCTGTAAATAGATTGAAAGATGTAACCAATATTCTTAACGCAACACCAGTAGTAGATTACATGAGAGAGATCCACAAGCAGACATCTTTAGTTGAGTTAGTTAAAGAATTACAAAAAAAACTTCTAGATTCATTAAGTGATGATAATTAATTAGATATAATTGCATTTATGAATTACAAATTAATAAACAGGCTTGATCCAATGCTATATTTAGGATTGGTTTTAGTAACATTTATCATGCCAGAGGTTGTTTATCGTCTTTACTTGTTAGATTTTTCTGCCGTTTTAGCAGAAAATCAAGTAATGATTGTAAGATCTACTGCCCTTCCTCTTTATTTTGCTGCAATGGCATTCTTTTTACTTGGAGGCAATGCTGAGAACGCAAAACAACTAAACATAATTAGATACAGTGGAGGGCTTGGTTTAATAGCTTTTGCAGTGTTTACTGAATTTAATGGTTTTTTAGTTTTTGGTCTAGCTGAAATAGCTTTAGCTGTTGTAACAGGATCACAAATAAAAAAAGAAGAAGTTTCAGGCGACTACACAACTGAAAACGAATAAAAGATATTTTTTTAGTGATACCTACTAACTATTTATATGGTCAAATAGTTATAGGAAAAAATGATTTTAAAAGATAAAAAACTACTTATTACAGGAATACT
>LULT01000010.1_pt1 | contig 40361 bp, 40 predicted proteins | sample 728141 | NCBI WGS metagenome assembly LULT01 (sample SAMN03860282, study PRJNA289734) | marine metagenome | biome: seawater column; feature: ocean; material: water; isolation source: Red Sea water column Station 108 - depth 100m | place: Saudi Arabia: Red Sea | collected 2011-10-15 | depth 100 m | reverse complement strand
CCTGAGTCTAGTTCTATTGGAATTAAGCCAATATCACAAGAGGGAACCCATCGTTTAGTACATGCAGCAATTGAGTATGCATTAAAAAATAATCGAAAAAGCTTAACTCTTGTCCATAAAGGCAATATCATGAAATTTACCGAGGGATATTTTAAAAAATGGGGATATGAATATGCAGAAGCTCATTTTGGTGATAAAGTCTTTACTTGGAATCAATATGATAAAATTAAAGAAGCTGAAGGATCAGAAGCTGCTAACAAAGCACAATCTGATGCGCTTGATAGCGGAAAATTATTAGTGAAAGATGGCATTACAGATGCTTTTCTACAGCAAATTCTATTACGCCCAAGCGAATACGACGTTATTGCTACTATGAATCTAAATGGAGACTACATATCAGATGCAGCTGCAGCTTCAGTAGGAGGTATTGGTATTGCTCCGGGTGCAAACATTAATTTTAATACTGGGCATGCTATTTTTGAAGCAACTCATGGTACTGCTCCAAAATATGCTGGCTTAGACAAAGTAAATCCATCTTCAGTAATTTTATCTGGAGCATTAATGCTAGAATATATGGGATGGAACGAGGCTTCTAAAACTATCATCAATGGATTAGAAAAAGCAATTTCTTCTAAAAAAGTAACCTATGATTTTCATCGATTACTTGACGATGCCACGCTTTTGAAGTGTTCAGAGTTTGGCGACGAAATCATTAACAATTTTTAACTTCTTATATCATGTTTATCGATTATGCAAAGATTGAGTTGCAAGCAGGCAACGGCGGGAACGGTATCGTCTCTTTTCATCGAGAAAAATATATAGACAAAGGCGGTCCTAGCGGTGGAGATGGTGGCAAAGGTGGAGACATTGTTTTTGTCACTAATTCGAACCTTCACACATTGCAAGACATTCGATATCGTCGTTTATATAAAGCAAAAAATGGACAATCAGGTGGATCAAACAAAAAAACAGGAAAATCTGGAGAAGATTTGATTATAGAAATTCCATGTGGGACCGTTATAAAAGATCAAGCTTCTAACAAAATAATTGTAGATATGGTAGAAGACAACCATTCTCATATTGTATGTGAAGGAGGTATTGGAGGCAAAGGGAACCATCATTTTAAGTCTTCCACACAACAAACTCCTCGTTTTTCACAAGAAGGATCACAGGGAGAGCATCTTAAAGTAGAACTAGAGTTAAAAGTATTAGCAGATGTAGGTCTGGTAGGTTTGCCAAATGCTGGTAAATCTACATTATTGTCTGTAATGACCACAGCAAAACCAAAAATTGCTGATTATCCTTTTACCACATTACAACCACACTTAGGAATTGTAAAATACGGTGACTATCAATCATTTGTGATGGCTGACATTCCTGGATTAATTGAAGGAGCAAGCGAGGGCAAAGGGCTTGGACATCAGTTTTTAAAACATATTGAGCGTAACAAAATATTATTGTTTTTAATTGATATTTTAGAAGAAAACCCTCAAGAAACTTTTAATAAACTAAAAAAAGAATTAGAGACATTTAACGATACGCTTATGGATAAACCAAACTTGGTAGTGCGCACTAAATTAGACACTATTCAAGATCCAAAAAGATTAGATCAATGGGATAGTTTTTCTGAGGAATATATTGATATATCGTCTGTAAGTGAATCTGGGCTTGATAATTTAAAAGATAGACTAGTATCTTTTTTGTCTAGCAGTATATAAATTCTGAAAAATTGGAGAGGTGGCTGAGTGGTTGAAAGCGGCACCCTGCTAAGGTGTTATACGGGCAACCGTATCGAGGGTTCGAATCCCTCTCTCTCCGCACTTAAATAAAAAGGGAGAAAATAAATATGTCAGAACTACCAGTTAAACAAGGATGGGTAAGAGCATTAATCTTTATACCTATCTGGTTTCTAACAATGATGATTTTTGTTGGATTAGGAACAGTTGCTATGATGATGATAGCAGGTGTTGATATGAACGATACAGTAGCTGTAGAAGAATGGGCTATGGGGATGGAAGGCATGGGATTTGCATCACCAATGATGTTAGTGATGTCTCTTCTTCAAATTACGGCAAGTTTTGCATCAATTTGGTTTATGATGACTATATTTAACAAAGAACCATTAACAAATATTGGATTATCTATAAAAGATCGTGCCCAAGAGATGTTAGTTGGTTTAGGAGCTGCATTGCTCTTTATTGGGGGTATATTCCTTATTTTATGGATTCTTGGCGCAATTACAGTAACAGGCGTTGTCGGATTAAAGCCAGAAGTAATGATAGTTAGTTTGATGCTATTTGTTGCTGCATTTGATGAAGAAATCGTATTCCGTGGTTATGTATTAAACAATTTGATGGACTCAATGAACAGATGGTGGGCATTAGGCATTTCTTCTGCTGTATTTGCATTAATGCATGCAGGAAACCCTAATGTGTGGAGCACTTTTGTTCCAATGTCAGAATTGTTTGCCGCAGGATTTATATTAGGGATTAGTTATACTTTTACTAAAAATCTTTGGTTTCCAACCTTTTTCCATTTTGGATGGAACTTTTTCCAAGGACTATTTGGATTTGAAATTAGTGGATTGAACGTTGATTCTTGGAAAGTGCTTGCTCATGAAAATTCAGGTCAAGTTCCTGATATCATTTCAGGAGGATCATTTGGCATAGAAGGATCTGTTATTTCTTTAACGCTTACTATCTTAGGTACATACGTAATATACTTTTTAATGCATCCTATCTTTTTAGGATTGCTAGTAATGTTTAGCGCATATAGTGTGTGGAATGTTACAAGCGGGAATATAGACCCTAAAACAGGACAAAAGATGTTATTAGGGCCTATTTCTTTAGATGATCTTAAAGAAGATCCATTTGAAGAGTGGTATGCATCTGGTTTTCAAGATTATGATGTAGATTATCAATTAATTAGCGCGATTGAAGATCCGAACGTGTATACTTATGAAGTGTTTCTTGGTACATGGTGTGAAGACAGCAGAAAAGAAGTACCGAGAATCGCTAAAATATTTAAAACATTAGGTGTTCCAGAAGAAAATGTAATATATATATGCGTAGATAGAGATAAAGTCAGCCCTGGAAATGAACAAGAAGGGAAAGATATCCGCTATGTTCCTACATTGATTGTGAATCAAGGCAATGAAGAAATAGGTCGTATTGTAGAAAGCCCTATTGGAACGCTTGAGAGCGATTTGTTAGAGATTGATTTAGGGATTCCACCTGTACCTAATTACGCTCAGTAATTTTCTTATATTCTTCAGGCGTATGTGTCTTCATAGTTAGCGCATGGATTTCATGAGGCATGTATTCATCAACAAGTTTATATACTAATTGATGTCGCTCAATAAGGCTCATTCCTTCAAAATCAGGACTAACCAGCGTCATACTTAAGTGAAAATTTCCTTCAAAAGTTACATGGTTCTCATGTTCGGCCGTATAATCGAATATTTTGATAAAATCTACTGTGATTTCATCTGCTATTTTTTTAGAAATTATTGTCTGTAATTCTTCAAGCTTCATTGTAACTTCTGTTTATGATATCTGAATTTAATTCAAAAATAATTAAATCCTTATGTCTTTTGCTTCTTGTTCAAGGTTGCGCTTACTTTAATACATTCTATAATGCTCAAGAGCACTATAAAGATGCAGAAAAAATACGTATAGAAAATTTTGGAAATCAACTTCCTTCAAGAGCTATTCAAGAATATGAGAAAGCCATCGAAAAATCTCAGAAAGTATTAACAGATTATAGTGACAGCAAGTATGTGAATGATGCATTATTATTAAAAGGGAAATCGCATTTTTTTAAAAGAGAATATGATAGCGCAAAAGAAGCATTTGACAAATTGAAAGAATCTGAAGAAGTATTTTTTCAAAATGAAACAACGTATTGGTTGGCGTTATGTAAATGGAAAGACTTAAGACCTCAGCCTGCTGTCAACGATTTAAAAAATCTTTTAGATAGCACTGAATCTGTTGATTTAGAATCTCGCATTTATCTAACATTGGGAGAAATTTATCTTGAAATTGATCAACCAGATTCTGCATTTCAATTTTTAGATCGTGGAGCTAAAACAGCAGACAGTAGAATAACTAGAGAACAGATTTATTTCCAAATAGCTGAATTATCATATGAAAAAGAATTATATCAGCAGGCATCAGATAATTATAGAAATGTTCTTAGTAATACAATATCAATGTCCAGAGTTAAGGAATCAAATTTAAAAATTATTCAGACTTATCGTTTATTAGGGGATTTAGATAAAGCAAAAAGCAGAATAGAACAATTGCTTTTAGATGAAAATTTTAACTCTATAAAAGGCGAATTGAATTTGGAATTAGCAAAGATTGAATTAGATAAAAATAATTTAGATTTTGCAATAGAGAGCTTAGATCAGGTAGCACAAAATAATTTGAATACAGAAATTTCTGTAGAAGCATACTACTTGCTTGGAAATATTTTTCTGAGAAATCCAAATTTAGATTTTGATCGTGCAAATTTCTTCATCAATGAAGGAATGAAGCAAAACTTCAATTCTCCTTATAAAGTCATTATGTCTAAAAGGCGAGATTCAGTTAGTAAGCTTATAAAGCTTAAAAGCTCATTAGATGAAGAAAGCGTTGTTAATCCATCAACTTTATATGCAATTGCAGAAATATTAGCATTTGACGTTGGAAGTGAATATGAAGCATTAGACTACTTTGAGATAATTATTGCTAACCATACAAACTCAGAGTATTACACCAAATCTTTATTTGCTACTTATTTGATATATGATTCAAAGAATGCATTAGAATCAGGTAAATATAAGGATATAATTTTAACACAATATCCTCAATCAGATTATGCAAAGAAGATTATAGACAATGAAAAACTATTATTAGAACATCAACCTTCGAAATTATTGTTAAAAGCTGAGTCTCTTTGGTCTACAAATAAAAAAGAAGCTATTGATACTTATAAATTAATTTTAGAAAGTGGATCTTCAACAGCGCTTTCTGCGGTTGCAGCATATTTCTTAGCATATTATTATGATTACAAATTATCTGATAAAGATAGTGCAATTACATATTACACATGGCTTACAAAGAATCATCCAGAATCAACCCAAGGAATGATTGCACAAGAAAGACTTGAAGGATTAAATGAATAGCGTGAGATCTCAGTTTTTATCAATAAACTATCGTTTTTTAAGAAGATTAATCATTATGCAACAGTCTTTATTGAAAAAAGATTTAGAAGGGGCAATTATTGTTGGTGATAAGATTAATCATTTGTTGATGAATTCACCTTTTAAGCATTTATTCAAATTTTCAATACCAAACAATATTGGAACATATCTGTATGATCTGAATTTTCCCTCTCCAATTATTGCAGCTTCATTTAAGGATGATATTAGTGCATTATTACAATGGCAATTTGTAGGGATAGGAGGAATAACTTATAAAACAGTATTAAAAAATCCTTCAGAAGGCAATAAAAGACCAAGAATACAAGAAGTTAGCTACAATGGCAGTTATGCTTTACTGAATTCGCTTGGTCTTCCAACAAAAGGAGTGGATAATTTTGTTAATCATTTTGAACATGAACAATTACTCTCATTTAATCGACCAATAGGAATTAGCATTGGAGGAGACAGTGTTGCTGACTATGTCCAGGTGTTTGAATCAATAAATTCAAAAGTAGAATCTTCTCCTTTTGATCAGTTTTTTTATGAGATTAATATTAGTTGTCCAAATACAGAAGATGGTAAATGTTTAAGCGATGATTTGAATCAGTTAGCATTTTTATTAACTAAGATGAGATCTTTATCTTCAAAGGTTATTGTTGTAAAAACATCTCCTGATAGTAATGATAATGAAATATTAAAAATATGTGAAATTTTATCTTCTTTAGATAAAAGCGCAATTAATGTAGGTAATACCAGATATGTATCAGTTGAATCAGTTGGACTAAAACCAAATCATTTTTCAAAACCAGGAGGAGGATTAAGTGGCCCTCCTTTGTTTGATAGCACTTTAGAAAGAGTCAAATTAATAAATAGTAATTTTAAAATACCAATTATTGCTACAGGGGGTATTGGAAATTATGACCAAGTAAAAGCTATAATTGATAATGGCGCAAGGCTAATAGGAATGGCCAGCCGATTAGTGATTGATCCATTTATCATTCCACAGATTAATAATAAATTATCTCATGAAGAAATTTTAATCTATCAAAGACATGAATCATAAAATATTACTTATAACAATTTCTTTAATTCTTTATAGTTGCGGTCCGACTATTGCTTATGGTGACTATATTAATTCTGATGGAATGAGCCGAAAAGAAATCGAAGCAATACGTAATCATCCTGAAGTGCAGATAGGCATTGCTTCATACTATGGAAGAGAATTTCATAGAAAATTAACAGCAAATGGACAAAGGTTTAATATGTATAAGGTTAGCGCTGCACATAAAACATTGCCTTTAGGAACAAGAGTTAAGGTTACAAATTTAAACAATGGAAAATCAATTAGACTTACTATTAATGATCGTGGACCATTTAAAAAAGGAAGAATATTAGACCTATCATACAAGGCTGCTCAAAAATTAGGATTTGTCAATGAAGGAACGACTAAAGTACGCATTGATGTAATTAAGCTTGGTGATAATAAGTATTACAAGTAGATATGAATTCTATTCTTTGTATAGTTAATCCTGTTAGCGGTTTAAAAAAATCTCTCAAATCTTATCATAATATAGAAAGTAAGATAAAAGAAGCAGGTTTTTCTCCAGAATTATTTGTTACAGAATATTCAGGTCATGCAATGGATTTTCTTTCAAAAATCAAACCAAATCAATTTAATAGAGTTTTCATTTTTGGAGGCGACGGTACTGTTAATGAAGTTATTAATGGATTATACAGAGCAGATTTATTGAATGATATTCCGATTGGCGTTATTCCGACCGGTTCTGGAAACTCAGTCATGCATGATATCGATTGTCTTGACTATGTTGATGCGGTAGACAGGGCACTACAAGACAATATTCAATTAATGGATGTTAATAAAGTGATTTTTGATAATGAAGTACGCTTAAGTGTTAGCATAATTGGATGGGGTATGTTTTCTTATGCAAATCTTTTGGCTGAACAATTAAGGTTTTTGGGTACAATCCGTTATGACGTCGCATCAATCATTAAGCTTATGCAAAGATCTTTCTATGATGCACAAATAACAATTGATGGCAAAACATTTGATATTGAATGTGCATTTATTGTGGGATGCAATAGTATCCATACTGGAAAAGGGATGAAGGCAGCTCCAAATGGAGGTTTTTTTGACAATGTCATGGATATTTTTATAGTAAAGAATGATGTCAGTAGAATGCAATTAATGAACATTTTTCTAAAGGTGTTCAAAGGGGAACACATTGATTTGCCTTATGTGCATATGCAAAAAGCTACATCTCTTAAAATAGATGCTTTAGGCGACTCTTTATTTAATCTAGATGGAGATTTAATTGAAAGCAGTAAAGTCAGTGTAGAAGTAATTCCAAAAGAGATTAAGCTTTTGGTATAATAGAGAACTATTCTTATTTTCTTGCATGAGTTCTCTGAGTTCAAGATTACCAATATATTTTATAGGTTTTCCCTTTGCTATTTGGATTATTTTAGAAGGAGGAATGCTTTTCTATCTTTTTGTGGGATTCTTCACAATTATGGCTTTTATAGAGTTTCTATCTTTAAAAAGAGAAGAAGCTAATTCTGTTTTTTGGTGGATTTTAGGAATGGTCTATGTATGTCTCAGTTTATCATGTTTATTTGTATTAAGAGATATTGACAATCAATTAAGCTCCTATTTTACTTTAATGCTATTTTGTGGAGTTATGCTGAATGATACATTTGCATATATTTTTGGCAATTTAATTGGAGGAAGAAAGATTGCTCCTTCTATTAGCCCTAATAAAACCTATGCTGGTTTGTTGGGGGGTGTGATTGGATCTACAATATTTGTCTTATTATTTAGTCATTATATTTTTTCTCTAAAAATGATTGATATTTTAGTGTTCATTTTTATATTCAGTGTCGTAGGATTCTTTGGCGATTTATTGGAATCTTATTTAAAGAGGGCAGTGAATGTAAAAGACTCATCTAATCTATTAATGGGACATGGCGGTGCACTTGATAGAGTAGATTCTTTAATATTGACATGTCCACCTACATTATTATATGTTATTGGGCAATATTTATTATGAGCAAAAAGATTAAATCTATATTAGCAACAGATTGTGGTAGCACAACTACAAAAGCAATCTTAATTGAATGGAAAAATGATCGCTATCGTTTGACATTCAGAGGGGAAGCCCCTACAACTGTTGAAGCTCCTTTTGAAGATGTTACTAAAGGAGTTTTAAATGCTGTTATGGAAGTAGAAGAGCTTTCTGGAAGAACTATTCTTGATGGAGATAAAATAATTACTCCTGACAATGGAAGTAAAGGCGTTGATATATATGTATCAACCAGTTCAGCTGGTGGTGGATTGCAAATGATGGTAGCTGGAGTAGTTAAATCTATGTCAGGTGAAAGTGCCGAAAGAGCTGCTTTAGGAGCTGGTTCAATTGTTATGGATGTTTTAGCATCAAACGATGGAAGGTTGCCACACGAAAAGATTACTAGAATCCGTCAATTAAGACCAGATATGATATTACTATCTGGTGGAACCGACGGCGGAACAACTACACACGTTATGGAATTAGCAGAAATATTAGCAGCTGCTAACCCAAGACCTAGACTAGGACAAAATTATAAGCTTCCTGTTATTTATGCTGGCAACAATAAAGCACATGATGGCATTCAAGAAACATTAGGTGAAATATCTGACCTTGATATTGTAGATAATATTAGACCAGTGCTTGAGCAAGAAAATTTAGAACCTTCTCGAGATAAAATTCATGATCTATTTATGGAGCATGTTATGGCACAAGCTCCAGGATATAAAAAACTTATGTCTTGGACTGATGCTCCTATTATGCCAACGCCAGGAGCTGTTGGTTCTTTAATTGAAATGATTGCAAAGAAAGAAAATATTTCTGTGGTAGGAGTTGATATTGGTGGAGCAACAACTGATATATTTTCTGTATTTGAAGAAAAATTTAATCGTACTGTAAGTGCAAACCTTGGTATGAGTTATTCTATTTGTAATGTATTAGCTGAATCTGGCTTGGATAATGTATTGCGTTGGGTTCCATTTGACATTAATCGCAGTGATTTAACTAATCGTATTGGCAATAAAATGATTCGTCCTACCACTGTCCCTCAATCTTTAGAAGAATTAGTTGTAGAGCAAGCAATTGCAAGAGAAGCTTTAAGATTATCATTTATACAGCATAAGGCGTTTGCAACTAGTTTAAAAGGAGTTCAATCTGAAAGAACAATTTCTGATGCTTTTGAACAATCCTCTAGTGGTCAATCTATTGTAAATATGATGGATTTAGATTTGTTAGTGGGATCTGGAGGTGTTTTATCACATGCGCCTCGTAGAGAACAGTCCGCTAGAATGCTTATTGATGCATTTATGCCAGAAGGAATCACGCAATTAGCTGTAGACTCAATATTTATGATGCCACAATTAGGAGTGTTAGCTAATATTGATAGCCAAGAATTAAAAGATGATGCAAGTCAAGCTGCTTTAGAAGTTTTTGATAACGATTGTTTAATTAGACTGGGAACATGTGTTGCACCAGTAGGAAAAATAAAACCAAACGCTGAAATGGCAAAAGCTACACTCACATTTAAAGATGGATCAACAAAAGAGATAGTTATTAATGAAGGATCATTGGAAATGATTGAATTCCCATATGAGCCTGTTACAATTGATATACAACCTTCAAGAGGAATTGATGTAGGCGCTGGCAAAGGAGAATCTTTATCTTCAACAATTTATGGAGGAGTTGTTGGTTTGATTTTTGATGGTAGAAATCGTCCAATCAATCTTCCTAAAGAATCTTCAGATCGCATTAATAATCTTTTATCTTGGTCTGATGCAGTAAACGAATATCCTAAAGGAGACTTATTTTAATGGCTCATTCATATACACCAGGATTAAAAGTTTTAAAGAAAACACTATTTAGAAAAGAAAGAATTCTTCCTTTGAAAGGAAAAGTATTAGTTAAGAAAGGAGATAATCTATCCCCAGAAACAATTGTTGCATCAACTTCTCTTCCTGGGAACGTGCAAATGTTAAAAGTGAATAATATTTTGAACATTGAACCGCAAGACGTAAAAAATTGTTTACTAGTAAAAGAAGGAGATTCTGTTAAAAAAGGAGATAAGATTGCTGAAACTCCAGGGTTGTTTGGAATGTTTAAATCAGCTGTAGATTCTCCAGTAGATGGGACAGTAGAGTCTATATCAGATACTACTGGACGCGTTGTTTTGAGGGAAGCTCCAATGCCAGTAGAAGTAGATGCTTATGTTAGCGGCGAAGTTGGAGAAGTAATTGAAAATGAAGGAATAGTTGTTAATTCTAAAGCATCATTTATCCAAGGGATATTTGGTATTGCAGGAGAAAAACAAGGTGATTTAGAATTGGTATGCAAGGATCCTTCTGAAGAATTAACTGCAGATAAGATTACTGCAGAGATGTCTGGAAAGATTTTAGTAGGTGGATCATTTTTGAGTTTAGAAGCATATAAGAAAGCAATGTCTTGCAATGTTGCAGGGATAGTTGTAGGTGGATTTAACTATTATGATCTAAAAGAAGTGCTCGGCTATAATCTTGGCGTTGCAATTACTGGAACTGAGAAGCTAACAACAGCTCTCATTGTTACTGAAGGATATGGATCTATTCCAATGAGTAAAGCAACATTTGAATTGTTGCAGTCTCATAATGGAAAAAATGCTTCAATCAATGGAGCAACACAAATTAGAGCAGGTGTTATCCGTCCAGAAATTGTTGTTCCAATTGAATCTAGCGATGTAGACGATTCTTCATCAAACGTCCAAGAGGGCATTCAAGAAGGAAGTCTTGTAAGAGTGATTCGTTCTCCAAATTTTGGAAAGATTGGAACAGTTACTTCTTTGCCAGCAGAACTACATAAAATGGAATCTGAAACAATGGTAAGAGTCGCAGAAATTAATATTGATGGAAAAGATCATTTAATACCAAGAGCAAATTTAGAAATGGTTGAATTACAATGAGCCAAGATTTGACAATAGATGATAAAGATTTTTTAACGGGAATTGCAAAGAAGATTATTGAATTAAAACTAGTAACTCCTTCAATTTTTTTTCTTGAAATGGTAAAACCATTAAATTTTATCGGTAGCCAAACGATGGTATTTTTTGGTCCAATAATTAGTGCATTTGTCAAAACAGATGGTTATTATAGGGCTGCACAATTATTTGAAAGTAGTATTAGTGTAGAATTTTTAATTTCTGAGTTAGAACGATTAGGTAAAAATGAATGATAATATAAAAAGATATGCAATAGGTATTGTGGGGATTATCGTTGTTACCTCTATCTTATCTCAATTTCATATTTTTAAATCAGAAAGAGCATTTATGTTCGCTGTTTTGCTTACTGTGATTATGGTTTTGCTTAACGAAATACAAAATGCTAGAAAAGATTCTGAATCGATTTTTTTACGTACCATTCCTGGATTAAAAGCAGTAGAAGAAGCTGTAGGTCGCTCGACAGAAATGGGTAGACCAATTCTATATGTTCCAGGTATTATGGATATGAATGAAGTAGAAACAGTTGCTGGTGTAATTGTTTTAGGCCATGTTGCAAAAATGACAGCACAATATGAAACTGATTTAGATGTTCCTGTTGCAAGGTCTATTGTGATGCAAGCAGCAAGAGAAGCATGTAAAGAATCATATCTTAGTCAAGGAAGACCAGAAATGTTTAATGATGACATGGTTCACTATGTTACAGATGATCAATTTGCATATGCAGCTGGAGTAAATGGTATAATGCAAAGAGATAAACCTGCAGCATGTATGTATATGGGTAAATTTTATGCTGAGTCACTTTTATTTGCTGAGACAGGTAATGGTATTGGTGCAATTCAAATTGCTGGAACTGCTTCTCAAGCTCAAATTCCTTTCTTTGTAACAGCATGTGACTACACATTGATGGGAGAAGAATATTTTGCAGCAAGTGCATATTTATCTAAAAAACCAGAGTTAATTGGTGGAGTAAAGGCACAAGACACTGTTAAGCTAATGTTAATTGGTTTAGTTTTGATTGCATTAGTTTTACGAGCTTTCTTTGATTTAAATATTGTTCCATTTAACATTATGGATTGGATAGGATAAGGTTATGGTTTTAAGAAGATATATTCCAATCTTGATCGTCGGATTTTTTGGATCATTCACTTTATTTGGATGGTTTATTAATAATGAGACTGTTGAAGCGTTCATTAATGATGATGCAACTCAATGGTATGATATTATTGCTAGTTTTGCAATTTTCCTTGGAGCATTAAATTTATTAAAATTACAATTTTTAAAAGTCCTTAAACGACAATCAGGTTGGCAGTATAGTGTTGTTGCTATAGTATCTTTTTTTGCTGTTTTTATTATTGGATTTTTTATGAGAGGTGCATTTATTGTTGATATTCCTGCAACGGATGTACAAGAAACATACTTTACACAGAAATCTGCAGAAGAAGCTATTGTTCAATTAAAAGATTCTGGTGTTGATGCAACTATTACTCCTGCACCGTGGGGAGCACATATACAAACCGAAGGCGGGCTATTTAAATGGATGTTTGACAATGTATTTACTCCTCTGTCAGCAACAATGTTTGCATTGTTAGCTTTTTATGTTGCTTCTGCATCATATCGTGCTTTTAGAGCAAGAAATTTCGAAGCAACACTACTTTTACTTGCTGGTATTATTATTATGATTGGAAGAGTTCCAGCAGGAGGACTTATTTCTAGCTGGATGATTATGTATATGTTGGTGTTAGTCCTTGGAATAATAGTTAACACATACTTTAGGCATCGTCAAATTGTTTTTGGTGTAGTTGCATTAGGTTTATTAGGAGTAACACTTCTTGGTTCATCAATGGGATGGCCAGTAGATCAACCATCAGTATTTTATCTTCCTGATTTACAGGAATGGATTTATTCAGTGCCAAACTTAGCTGGCGCAAGAGCTATCATGATTGGTATTGGACTAGGAATTATTGTGACAAGTTTGAGATATATTTTTGGATTAGAAAAATCATATATAGGTGACCAATGAGAACACTTGAAAATATTATATTAAAACTTGGTTCAGTAGATAGAAGAGTAATCTTTGTTTTGATTGGGTTAGCAGTTCTTGTTCCGTTATTAAGACCTGTTGATCTTGCAATAAGACCAGGCGAGGATTCTCAAAAAGTTTATGATACGATAGAGGCTATACCTGAAAATTCTAATATTTTAATATCGTTTGACTATGGTCCTAGCACTAGACCAGAGATTCATCCAATGACATTAGGTGTTATGCGACATCTTCTTAGCCAAGATCGTGGGCACAAAATTTATATCACTTGTTTATGGCCTGATGGATTGTATATGGCAAAGGATGCATTAGAAACAATTAATGAAGAATACGATTTAGTTAAAAATGAAGACTACGTTCTTTTAGGGTTTAGACCTGGAAATGAAGCAATTGTAAAAGGATTAGAAAGCGATTTACGTAAAGTATTTACGGTTGACGCAGAGCAAACACCAATAGATGATATTCCAATGATGGAAGGAATAAATAGTCTAAATGATTTTCAGTTTATATTTACAGGTTCTGCTGGATATCCTGGAACTTTTGAATGGGTTCAATATGGAGGAGATCCAACAGGTGTTACTTTGTCATCTGGGACAACATCTATTCAGGTAAATGAAGTAATGCCTTATGTAAAAAATGAACAGTTAAAAGGAATACTTGCTGGTATGCCTGGCGCAGCAGAATATGAGGCATTAATTGGTATTAGAGGTATTGCTACAAATGGAATGGCTGCACAATCTTATGGACATATTGTAATCGTATTATTTATCATTTTAGGTAATTTGGCTTATTTTATTACTCAAAGAAGAGAGAGGAAATACTAAATGGAACAGCTTTCATTTTCAACAATACTTGGTGCTTGGATTGCTGCATTCCTTACTTTAGGAATCTTCTCTTATCTATATAGAGATAATCCGTTTTATAAAATAGCAGAACATGTATTTGTTGGTGTTTCTGCTGCATATTGGGCTGCGACGTTTTACTGGACTCAAATCTATCCTAATTTATTTGGAAGATTGTTTGCTGTAGGTGGTCCATTTGAAAACATATACGTTATTGATAAAGGACATGAGTTCAGCGTTTTATATTTCTTCCCACTTTTATTAGGTATTATGATGCTATTAAGCGTATTTAAGCAATTTAATTGGATGGCAAGATGGGGTATTGCTTATACAGTTGGTATTGCTGCTGGGTTAAAAGCTTTTGGATATTTAAAATCAAATGTTGTCGAGCAAATAAAAGCTAGTGCTGTAGATTTATTTAGTGGATCTATGCCATTTTTCTATAACGATACAACAGATTGGTATGGCGATACTGTTTTTAACAACATTGTATTATTAGTTGGTACAATTAGTGCATTGATGTATTTCTATTTTTCAAAAGAACAATCTGGTGGATATGGTCGTTTTACACGATTAGGGGTATACTTCTTAATGATTAGTTTTGGCGCATCATTTGGTTTTGCGGTTATGGGCCGAATCTCTCTATTAATCGGTCGTTTTAATGATCTTATTTTATTTTCTGGTCCATCTTATGATTATGGAACTTTCTGGATGCTAGGCTTTATTATAGCTGTATTGGCATATTGGTCATTTAAAAATCCTGAAAAACAAGAAGTATAATTAAATGGAATTATCTGATATTAGAAAAGTTATTGCTGGAAGCATTCTTGCAGATGGCATGTCACCAATTATTGACTTAGAGAAATCTCACGGTTCATGGTTAGTTGATAAAGTAACTGGAAAAGAATATCTTGATTTGTTCTCTATGTTTGCATCTTTGTCAGTAGGATACAACCACCCTTATGTATTAGAGCAGTCAGACCGATTAAAGGTTGCTGCTATTAATAAACCAACAAATTCTGATGTTTATTCATTAGAAATGGCAGAATTTATTGAAACATTTAAACGCGTTGCACAGCCAGAGTATTTACCACATGCATTCTTTATTGAAGGCGGTGGATTAGCTGTAGAGAATGCATTGAAAGTTGCATTTGATTGGAAGCGTAGAAAAAATTTAGCAAAAGGCAGTAGCGTAAAAGGAGAGAAAGTTATTCATTTTAAAGAATGTTTTCATGGTCGCACAGGATACACAATGTCTTTAACAGATTCTCCTGATAAAAGAAAAACTATGTATTTTCCTAAGTTTGACTGGCCTCGCATTACAAATCCAAAAATTACATTTCCTCTAGATAAAAACTTAGATCAGGTAATTGCTTTAGAAGAAAAAGCGATAGCAGAAATCAAAGATGCAATTGCTAAAAACCCTGATAATATTGCTTCTATTATTCTTGAACCAATTCAAGGAGAAGGCGGAGATAATCATTTCAGATGTGAGTTTATGCAAGAATTAAGAACTATTGCAGATGAAAATGATATCATGCTTATATATGATGAAGTGCAAACAGGAATCGGTGTTACAGGTAAAATGTGGGCACACCAACATTTCGCAGCACACGCATGTAGTGACTGTTGTTGCGGAGAAGATTCTTCTGCAAGACCTGATATCATCTCATTTGGTAAAAAAACACAAGTGTGCGGTATTGCAGTTGGAAAAAGAGTTGAAGAAGTCGAAAAGCATGTTTTTGAAGAATCTAGTCGACTAAACTCTACCTGGGGTGGAAGCTTAGTAGATATGGTACGTCTTACTATCTATTTAGAGTTAATTGAGAAAGAAAACTTAGTAGAAAGAGCGAACGAAACAGGGTCATATTTATTGAACTCTATCTATGCATTACAAGAAGAATACCCTAATCTTGTATCAAATGCAAGAGGCAGAGGTTTATATTGCGCATTCGATCTTCCTTCGGGAGAAGAAAGAGATAAATTATCAGAATTATTGTTAGAAGAAGGATCAATTTTATTAGGATCTGGACATCAGTCTATACGTTTTCGTCCACACCTTAATGTTAAAAAAGAAGACATTGATTTTGGAATGGACTGCTTTAAAAAAGCTTTAAACAAGCTAGGATAATGTCTGATAAAGGTAGATTGTATATTGTCGCCACTCCAATTGGCAATTTAAAAGATTTCACATTTAGAGCTATTGACACTCTCAAGGAAGTTGATTTTGTTTTTGCAGAAGACACGCGCAATTCTATTCAATTAATGAAACATTATAAGATTGAAACAAAAATAGATAGCTATCATGAACATAATAATGTTAAAAAAATTCCTAAGATTATCAATTTATTGAATGAAGGGAAGAATATTGCATTAATATCTGATGCTGGAACTCCAACAATTAGTGATCCAGGATATAAATTGATTAGAGCATGTATTGATGAAGAAATTAATATTATTCCTATTCCAGGAGCTTCTGCTGTCACAGCAGCTCTTAGTGCTTCTGGATTACCTTCAGATTCATTTTTCTTCTTAGGATTTCTTCCACATAAGAAAGGAAGAAAAAAGAAAATTTCTTTTTTAAAGAGTTTAGATAATACTATAATTATATTTGAGAGTCCTCATCGTTTGCTAAAAACATTGAAGGAATTACACGACGAATTAGGTGAAAGACCTGTTGTTGTTGCAAGAGAACTAACAAAGCTTTACGAAGAGATTATACGAGGAAATTTTGATAGTATAATTGAATATTTTGAATCAAAGAAAGTGAAAGGTGAAATAGTAATTATTATTGGGAGAAATGATGACAGAATCTACTTCTAAAGGGAAATTTATCACATTTGAAGGCATTGATGGTTGTGGAAAGACTACACAAGCAGAAAAGCTATTGGAATTATTAGAGAAAAAAGAATTATCAATTAGTTTTATACGAGAACCAGGGGGTGATCCTATTTCTGAATCAATTCGCAAACTTTTATTGCATGCAGAGGAATCTATGTCTGATAGAGCAGAAGCATTATTAATGGTTGCAAGTAGAGCACAGTTAACAGATAAAGTGATTCTCCCTCACTTGCTTAATGGTAGATGGGTGATTGGTGATCGCTATGCTGACTCCACACTTGCTTACCAAGGAGGGGGGCGCGGATTAAGCGCTGCTGCACTTGAAAATATGAATAATTTTGGGACATATACCTTAAAACCAGATTTAACATTCTTTATTGATATATCTGTTGAAGAAGCAAATGAGAGAATGTCAGTTTCTAGAGATAGAATTGAAAGAGAAGGAACAGAGTTTCAACAAAGAGTTCGTGATTTTTATCTTAATTTGCAACAAAAAGAACCAGAACGCGTTATTCTAATTGATGGACATAAATCAATTGATGATATCCATGAACAAATATGGTCTGTTGTAAGTGAAAGATTATTATGATAAAACAATTTAAAAGATTATCCTTTGTATGTTTAGTAGTCGCAATTTCTTTCTTTGGATTGTTGCGCAGTCAACAGCTTGATATTTATCGTGAAATTGCACGATCACAACAACAAATCATGACAGTATATAAATATCTTGTTACTGAATATATTCATGAATTAGATATTCCTCAGTTAACATCAAAAATGATTAATTCTATGTTAGAAAATTTTGATCCATATACTGAATATTATGAAGAAAAAGACTTAGAAGACTTAAACATAAAAACTAGTGGGGAGTTCAGTGGAGTAGGATTACAAATTTATATGTATGAAGGACAGTTAACTGTAGTTGGTCCAATTGAAGGTTCACCTGCTTTTCGTGCCGGAATTTTTACCGGAGATCAGATTACTCACATTGATGGAGTAGCAACTGATGGAATGGAATTGAAGGATGCTACAAATTTAATTAGAGGAGAAAAGGGAACTGATGTAGTTCTAACAATCAAAAAGCCAATCACAGATGCTGTATATGACTACACTATCAATCGTGACATTATTGCAATCAAAGATATTCCATATTATGGTATGGTCAATCCATCAGTTGGATATCTTAGAATAACAAATTTTTCTGAAAATACACCAAAAGAAACAGCCAATGCCTTTCTTTCATTAATGGATCAAGGAGCAGAAAATCTTATTATAGATTTACGAGATAATCCTGGTGGTCTATTATCTTCTTCTTTAGATATGTTAGATTTAATGTTACCGAAAGGATTAGACTTAGTGTCCACAAAAGGACGCACTGGGAGAGTATTAAAAGACTACAAATCTATTAATAGAACCCTTCTTTCAGAAGATATTGATATCACTGTCCTAATTAATGAAGCAAGTGCATCTGCAAGTGAGATTGTTGCTGGAGTATTGCAAGACCATGACAGAGCTGTTATTGTTGGATCACAATCATTTGGTAAAGGTTTGGTGCAGTCTGTAATTGCAATTGATAATAGTTCTGCTTTAAAGATTACTAATTCAAAATATTATATTCCAAGCGGTCGTGGCATACAAAAAAGAGAGTATATTGATGAAGATTTATTGTCAGCAGAACGCACCATCGAAGATTCTTTATTTACGACAAAAGGTGGACGTAAGGTTCGTGGAGGAGGAGGAATTACTCCAGATATTTTAATTGAAAACAATGAACAATATCCGTTAGCAAATGCAATATATAGAGATGGAGGATTTTTCCGATTTGCTCAAGAAACAAGCGATCAATATACTTCTTTTGAAGAAGTGTCCAATGATCCTGATTTGATGAGTAAATTTGCAGATTTTATTAAAGAGAATGAGATAGCAGGTTATGTTGATGGAGAAAATGAATTAGAGAAAGCAAAAGAAAAACTTGTTAAAGAGGATAATAAAAATATATTCTTAAATAATGCATTCAGCGTTATTGAAAATCAAATTAAAAAATCACAATCAGCTATGTTAGAAACTGAAAAAGATTTTATCGAAAAAATGCTATTAGGTTGGTTTGCATTTTATTATGAAGGAGACAAAGGGAGATATAAATTTATACTTCAAGATGACAAAGCAGTGCAGAAATCTTTAGAAATTCTTCTTGATGATAAATTATACACATCAATACTAAGTGCTCCAGAAGAACAACAAATTGTATCAGTAGAAAACTGAAAATCAATGGCATCTGAATCACATGCCGGCTTTTTAATTAGCTCTTTTCTAAGAGGAAATAACGTCTCAACTATCTTTACTTTATGCGGTGGACATATTTCTCCTATTTTGGTAGGATGTGAAGAAGAAGGAATTGATATCGTACAAGTCAGAGATGAAGCTTCAGCTGTATTTGCAGCAGATGCAACTTCGAGAATTACAAACACAATTGGTGTTGCAGTTGTCACAGCCGGTCCTGGCGTTACAAACACAATGACAGCAATTAAAAATGCACAATTAGCACAATCTCCATTATTGCTCCTTGGAGGAGCAGCAGCAACACTATTAAAAGGAAAAGGATCTCTACAGGACATTGATCAATTAAAATTAATGAAACCACATGTAAAATCTGCTGTGTCTGTAAAAAAGGTCAGAGATATTGTCCCTGCTTTACACAACGCAATTAATTGTGCTTTTTCAGATGTTCCAGGCCCTGTGTTTGTTGAGTTACCTATTGATTTGCTTTATCCAGAAGAAACCATAAAAAAAGAATTTGCTTCTCAATTATCATCTAAAACATTTTTTGACAAAATATTTAAATCTTATGTTGAATATTATTTAAAAGACATTTTTGCTGTTAAAAAATCATATATGCGACTTAATAAGAAGAAGATTCGACATGCAAGTCAGTCATCTATTGATAAAGCATCTATTGAAATTTATCAGTCAAAAAAACCAGTAGTATTGCTTGGAAATCAAGCCGTGCATAACAAAGAGTATTTGGAACGATTTGTTAAAGCCTTAAAGAAGCTTTCTATTCCAACATACACCTCAGGTATGGCACGTGGATGTTTTGGAAAAGACGACTCATTTTTCTTTCGCCACAATCGTAAACATGCATTAAAAAATGCAGATTTAGTAATTACTGTTGGTGTTCCATTAGATTTTCGTTTAGGGTATGGTTCTTCTATTAATAAAGATGCAAAAATTATTGCATTAAATAAGAGTAGGGATGATTTAACAAAAAACAGAAAACCCCATTTAAAGTTGCAAGGCGATCCTTGTATTAGTATTTACGAAATTGCTAAAGTAATTAACAATAAAATAAGCTGCGATCTATGGTTGCAAGAATTGCAAACTTTGGAAGAAGAAAGAGATAATGAGATATTATCTCAATCAGAAGCACACACTGACTTTGTCAATCCTGTAAAAGTATGTACAACCATCAATAATGTGTTAGATAAAGATAGTATTATTATTGCAGATGGTGGAGATTTTGTAGGAACTGCATCATATATATTGCGACCACCTCATCCTTTAAGCTGGCTTGATCCAGGTCCATTTGGAACATTAGGTGTTGGTGGAGGATTTGCATTGGGTGCAAAAAGCGCATTTCCAGATAAAGAAGTATGGATTATTTATGGAGATGGAGCTTCTGCGTTTAGCTTAGCTGAATTTGATACGTTTGTTCGACATAAATTACCTGTAATCGCTATTGTGGGCAATGATGCTTCTTGGCAGCAAATTGCGCGAGAACAAGTCGATATGCTTGGAAGTAATATTGGCACCAATTTAAATAATACTGATTACCATCAAGTTGTAGAAGGGTATGGAGCAAAAGGATTTTTAGTTACAGAAACTTCTCAGTTACATGACGTGCTATTGCAGGCAAAATCAGATGCAAAAATGGGAATTCCTGTCTTAGTAAATGTTCGTATTGGTAAAACAGATTTTAGAAAAGGATCTATATCCGTATAATGAAGATATTTAAACTCATCACAATTGTGATAATGGCTTATTTCTATATCAATGTAGGGATAAAACATTTTACTGAACCTGAATGGTTTTTACAGATTTATCCACCATTTTTACCATTTGGACTTGCAGCGGTGTATATCAGTGGATTTTTTGAGGTATTATTTGGGATAATGCTACTTATTCCAAAAACAAGGTATTATGCAGGCTGGGGACTGATTGTGTTGTTAATTGCAGTATTTCCAGCAAATATTTATTTAGCATATACCAATGGAGCTGCAATGGATATCTCTGCTGCAGTAGCATGGGGAAGACTTCCATTTCAAGCATTATTTATTGGATTAGCATATTGGCATTCTAAAGATGTTTGAAAAACTATTAAATAAGGTCATGCATTTTTTTGCTTGGTTAATTATTAATTCAAAAGAAAAATAGGAGTTAAAATGTTTAAAAAAATTATTTTATCAATAATATTATTTGGAGCTGTTTTTGCTAGCGACAAACAAAAAGTGGTGTTAATCACTGGCACTGCACACGGCATTGGGAAATCTACTGCTCAATACTTAATTGACAAGGGACATATTGTTTACGGTGGAGATATTCTTGTTGAAGAGAATTTATATCTAAATGATATTGGAGGAGTAGCATTAGAGATGGACGTTACTAAACAAGATCATGTAGAGAATGCCATCAATCAAATTATTGCAGAGCAAGGAAGAATAGACGTATTAGTGAATAATGCTGGAATTGCTGTAGCTAGCGCTATTGAAGATGTATCAATGGAAGATGCATTATATCAATTTGAAGTAAATTTATTTGGTATTGGGAGAACCGTTAAAGCAGTATTGCCTCATATGAGAGCTCAAGGAAGCGGGACTATTATCAATATTTCATCAGTATTAGGGAAAGCATATAATCCTCTTTATGGATGGTATGTTTCATCTAAGCATGCGCTTGAAGGTTGGTCTGATGTCCTTAGATTAGAAGTTGAACAGTTTGGAATAGATGTAGTAATTATTGAACCAGGTATGATTAGAACAAATATTGGTAATTATTCTGCTCAATATTTTGAAAAATATAGCAAAAATTCTGCCTATGAAAATTTCTATGGTTCTCCTGATGACACGGAGGAAAACAGCTTTAACGATTATTCTGATCCTATTGTAATTGCAAAAGTTATTGATAAAGCTATTGATGCTGAAAATCCTAAAACAAGATATTCAGCAGGTGCATATAGTTGGATTCTTTTGACAATGAGAAGTATATTATCCGACAGATGGTTTGACAAATTAATTGTTAGAGTTACTGGTTAAGCTATAGTTTAAAAATTGGGGGCGATTAGCTCAGTTGGTTAGAGTACCTGGTCGACATCCAGGGGGTCACTGGTTCGAATCCAGTATCGCCCACTAGTAAAATTTTATGAAAAAAGAAGTAAATATTTATCTTGATAAAACGGCAATCAGTCTTTCGGTTGCTTGTGCCATACACTGTTTGTTTGTGCCGTTGGTATTATTATATGCTCCTACACTAGCTATATCAGTCTTAACCGATGAATGGTTCCATACCCTCCTTTTATTTTTAGTTTTCCCTGTGAGTATCTTTGCAATGTTTTTTGGATGTAGACAGCATAAAAGATACAATATTTTATTTTATGGAATTATTGGATTGATGATTTTAGCGGTAAGTGCTATTTGGGGACATGATATTCTTGGAGAGACAGGAGAAATATTTGCTACTCTTTTAGGAGCTTCTGTTTTATCATTTGGACACTATAGAAATCAAAAATTATGTAAAGATTGTTGTAATTAAATAAGGAATGAGAAATGATAGTCAGAGTGTGTGCTGAAAAAAATAAAAAGTTGGAAAATGTTGCAATACTGAAAGGTGTTATTGCAATTGTTTTTAATGAACAAAAAACTTTTGCTTATGGTTATGGTTTAAAGAGTCAGGGTGGAAATGATTTTGGAGATTACCATATCATAGGATGTAAAGATAATGATAGTTTTAAATTTAGCGTTGGACATTTTCAACCCTTTGATGGTTTCTATGATGAATATCGAGCAACAGCTGAAAAAATTACAACAGATTTTAATGAGGATGATGCGCGAAAATATTTTGAAAGCTATGAAGACAATTCTCTTAGTTTTCTTAAAGATAAATTTGTAACCGATTTATATAATCCTTCACTTCCAGATATTTGTTCTGATAAAGAACATAAGATTTTTGGTTTTGATGAAGATTTATATCCGGATGAAAATGGAGAATTTCATGATGCTAAAATTTGTCTTTTGAAAGATATAAAAGGATATGAAGAAAAAGATAGTTTTTTGTGGTATTCATTTAATGATTGCAATGATATAATTTCAGATAAAAAAGTTGAGAGTTTAATCAATGCAATTTCAAATGATATGCCTGGAAATATTCATTTTTTAAGATAAAATTTCTTCAAAATAAGCTGTAAGAATAATAATTTTCCTGTTAGGAGCTTGGATAATCAATATTTATTACACTACTGATTTCATATCTTTTTTTATAATTTGAATTATGAAGTTAGAAAATGTAATTGATTTAATACTTCCTAAATCGTTAGTAAGAAAGATTCGTTCTTTTTTAATGAACCAATTTGCTAATCTTGATATAAGAGATAAAAAAAGAAAAGAATTTGAATCACGAAGACAAGCAAGAGTAGAACCACATAAAGTTTTATTCTTTTTTCAATCAAATGATCCTTATTCAGCATTGGCTGCGCAATTTCTTCATCGAATTAAAACTGCTTATAATATTCAATTAGAAATTTGCCTAGTAGGAGAGGAAGGATATGATGCACTTCCAGAGCCAGAAATGTATAGAAAATATGTTTTCAATGATGTGCAACGAATTGCTCCATATTACGGTGTTGATTTCTCAGGTGCACTCATTCCATCTCTTGATAAAAAAAATGCTTTTCTAAGTCATTTATGCACTTTAAACCAACATGAATTAATTAGCGATCTTCCTGAATTAAGTTTGAAGTTTTGGAAAGGAGAGTTTGTGGGAAATTCTTGTTCTGAAAATATAGTTCAAAATATATTAAAAGAAGGAAATAAGAAACGAGATGAATGTAATCATTATTTAGGAGGTATTTTTCATTATGGAGGAGAAAATTACTGGGGTGTTGATCGTATTAATTTATTATTAGAACGATTGGATAATTTAGGAGCAAACAAAGCTAATTCTTTGCGTATCAATCCAGCAGTATCTAAAAGTGGTGCTAATTATAATACATCAAATGTAAAGCTTGAATTGTTCTTTTCTGCTAATAGTCCATATACTTATCTATCATTTGATCGTGTTAGAAAATTAGGAGAAAAATACAATATTCCTGTTGTTGTAAGACCTATCAAGCCAATGTTGATGCGTGGTATGGGAATTTCTCGTAGAAAAGGATTTTATATCTTATCAGATTGTGCACGCATTGCTGAAAAATTAAAAATTCCTTTTGGAAAAATTAGAATTGCTACGGGACTTCCTCTTACAAGAATATATTCTTTATTTCCTTATGTAGATAGAAAAGGAAAAGGGTTTGATTATCTGCATCGATGTATGAAAGGCGCTTATGCAGAAGCACAAGATATCAGCTCAAAGACATTTTTAAGAAAAGTGTTAATTGATTTAGATCTGAATCCAGATGAAGCATTTGTTCATTTAGATTCTAAAGATTGGGAATCAGGTTTTGAAAAAAATCGATTAGCGATGTATAGGGTAAATTGTTGGGGAGCTCCTACTTTTAAATTATTTCACAAAAGAAAAAATATTTTATCTACATGGGGACAAGATCGTATTTGGCTTATTGAAGAAGAGCTAAAGAAGTTGTAGATTATCATTATAAAATCAGGAGGATTTAATGACTTTAAAACAATTAGATAGCCAATTAGACAAATTTCATCTTCTAAAACATCCTTTTTATATTGCTTGGGAAAAAGGAGAATTAACTCAAGAAATCTTACAAGATTATGCTGAACAGTATTATCAACATATTAAAGCATTTCCTAGATATATTAGTGCTACACATTCAATGTGTGATGATATAGAACAAAGAAAAATATTGTTAGATAATTTGAGCGATGAAGAAGATTTTTCAAAAGACCACCCAATGCTTTGGAAACAATTTGCATTAGCAGCAGGAGCAACCAAAGAGAGTGTAGAATCAGTTAAGCAAGAATTATTTACATCAAATCTTATTGATAATTTCTTTCGTTTATCTCGATCTTCTTACGCAGAAGGCCTTGGTGCGCTATATGCATACGAACGTCAAGTTCCTGAGATTGCGGAAACAAAAATCAAAGGACTGGTGGAACATTACAATATTTCAACTGATAAAGGATTAGAATATTTTGTAGTGCATAAAGATGCCGATATAGAACATCGTGAACAAAGTGCAATGTTGATGAATCAATTATCAGATGAAGAACGTATTCTTGCTGAAGAAGCAGGTATGTCAACTGTAAAGATGTTGTGGAATTTTTTATCTGGTCTTTGTGATAAGCATAATATCAAAAATTAAAAAGACTTTAATTTAAGTCATAACTGGGGATATAAAATTCAACAATCTTTTTATTCTGAACAAGAAGATAGGATTAACGCATTAAGTCATGGATTTGGATTAATTCTAAGTGTAATAGGGTTCATCTTTTTGCTATTGCGTGCATTTAATAATGGAGATCCGATATATCTTTTTAGTCTTATTGTTTTTGGTTTAAGTCTCATATTGTTATATGCTGCTTCAACATTATATCACAGCACAAAAGAACCTGTTGCGCGTAGTCGTTATAGAGTATTAGATATGATTGCAATTTATGTATTAATTGCAGGTTCTTACACTCCTTATGCGCTTGTAATGCTTAAAGGAGTTGAAGGATGGAAGTTATTTGGCATTATATGGTTAATCGCGCTTGGAGGGTCAATTTGGAAAATTTTTACAACAGGGAAATATAATGTTATTTCTACTATACTTTACTTATGTATGGGGTATATATGTCTTTTTTATATCAATCCGTTATTATCAAAATTACCTTATGAAGGCCTAGTATGGTTGATTATTGGTGGAGCTGCATATACAATTGGTGTATTTTTCTACTTTATGGATAAAAAAATTCCATACAACCATGCTATTTGGCATATTTTTGTGTTGCTTGGCAGCTTTAGTCATTTTATGTCTATTTTTTTCTACGTAATACCTTCTTAGCTGATTATTGCTTTGAATTCTAATTTGTTTTTTTTATTATAGCCCCAATATTTATGAATATAGACGATATCAAAAAAACCATTACAATAGTTCATGACTATCCTATCCCTGGAATTATATTTAGGGATATCACTACGCTCTTAGAAGACCCTAATGCATTCAAGGCTACAGTAGATATTATGGTAGACAAAGTTTCAGGTTTAGAATTTGATCGTGTAGTAGGAATTGAATCAAGAGGGTTTTTCTGGTCTGCTCCTATTGCGTATGCATTATCAAAACCATTTGTATTAGCACGTAAACCAGGCAAACTTCCACGCAGAACTGTAAGTAAAGAATTTATCTTAGAATATGGTACAAATAGTGTTCATATTCATGCAGATGCTATCAAAGAAGGAGAAAAGATATTAATCGTTGATGATTTAATTGCAACAGGAGGAACTGCAATTGCAACTGCTGAATTATGTGTTGAATTAGGTGCGTCTGAAGTGCATACCCTTGCTTTAATTGATTTGCCAGAATTAGGAGGATCAAAAAAGATAAAAGAACAATTTGGGACAGTACTAACTTTAATCGACTACTAATTGAAACGAATCTCTGTCAAACAGAGAGAAAAATTGTGCAAATTTCAATTTGCTTCCATCAATAACTAAATTTCCATCTTTTATTTCTTGTTTTGCATCTGCAAGGCCGACTGATATTCTTTTCCAAGTCATTGTAGCAACAGTTGCTGTTGCATCAGCATCATTAGGTATATTTTGAGTAATCTCAATAATGCTATTTCTTAATATCATTCCAAATGTTTGGCCAGTATCAGACATTGTAAAGCCAATTTTTATTGATTTTCCACTTGCTTTTTTGTGATTAAGGCGTGGAGGCATTGCATTAAAAAATGTTTGGATAGGAATCCTTTCAATCTGTCCATCTGTCGACTTGTATTGTTCATGGGGAGTAATAAGTCCCATAATTTCATACGCATCTGATAAATACCAATTACGTGCAATAGGATTTGTTTCTTTTTTTCCTAAAACAATTAAAGCATTTCCATATAACTCTTTAATAGTTTTGTCATTAGGAAAGTTAGAAAAACCAATTTCACATAACTCAGCTGCCCATTGGAAATCTTCATTATTATTTGCTTCTCTTATCAATTCAATTAATGCTTCTTTAGATCCAATAATATTTAATAGTCTTTTATTACGTTCTTTATCAGATAAAGGTTCAAGATTAATTGCTTTTCCATCAAAAAATCCAATATAGCCATTGTATACATTTCGAATACTCCAACTAACTTTTCCATATTTTTCTTCTAAGTCAAAATTTTCTTTAAAGAATGAAGGATATTCAAATTCTTCAACTAATTCGTCTGGAGTCTTTCCTTGATTCATTCCTCTTATTGAATAGTCATGGATATATTGAACAGCGTCCCTATAAATAGTTAATCGATTATATACTTCTTCTTTTCCAGATAAATATGGTCCATGACAACTAATTAAATATTCTGGATTGTAAGCACGCATTTCATCAACTGATTTATACCACTTATATGTATCCCGATATGATGAACCTCGAATAGTGTATAGATTAGGAAAACGCATGTAATAATTGTCACCAGAAATAACCACTTCTTTATCAGGGTAGTAGAGGATAATTTGATCATCTGTTTCTCCAGGGGAATGGGTTACTTCTAATGTAATACCTGCTGTTGTAATAGTGCTAATTTTCTCTTCTAATAAATGTGTTGGATAGATGATTGGAGGCTGTACAAAATCCCATCCAAATGCAGTGCCTAATCCATGTCCCCATTGTTGTACTTCATCTGGCAAAAAATATCCAAATTGTTTCATTCCTCTTTTTGTTAGAATAGGTCTTAATAAATTCATTGAGGTATCAAATCCTTGTTCAAAAGTTTTATGAGCATACACTTTGGTATCTTCTTCAAAAAATGCTTGGCTTCCTCTCCAGTGATCAGGGTGAGAATGGGTATAAAAAATTGCTTTAATTGGTTGATCAGATATTTTACGGAATTCCTCAGCAATCTCAGATGCAACAGCATAACTTTCTGTGGTATCAATAATAATGTTACCGCCGTCCCCAATAATTAAAATAGAATTTGCTAGACCATATCCAATTGCTACATATACATTGTCTACAACTTGGTATACTCCTTTTTCAAAATAGAACTCATCTTTCATGCTAATATTTTCACTGAAATCATGAGCAGGAGGTTGAATCTTTTCCTCTTCAGAACAAGCAATAAAAACGATTAAAGCAACTATAAAAACAAGTGATTTATTTTTCATATGATAAATATACATTATAATAAATTGAATTTTTAGATAAATTAGCCTGTGATAAATAGCGGATACCAAAAAGGCCTTCTAATACAATTATTGTTTATCCCATTATTAGGGTTAGCAATTCTTTTCTTTAAAGGAGGAACTATTAATGACCCAACAACGGTAGGATATTCATTTTATGGTAATTTTATTAGTGAACTTGGGGCGGTTACTGCACATAATGGTGAATTCAATAGTCCTTCTATATTCTTTTTTATTGGAGCGATGCTATCTGTTGCAGTAGGGTGTGCTTTATTCTTTATAGAAGAGAAAGAATTGTTGGATTCTACAAAGAATACATTTGTTTTCGCTAAAATAGGGACATTTTTTGGAATATTAGCTGCTATTTGTTTTGGATTGGTTGCTATTCCATTTGATGCATTTGAAGGAAGCAAGATGGTTCACACTTACGCTGCACAATATGCCTTTAGATGTATATTGTTAGCACTAATTTTTAATGGTATTGCTATTGTGTTTGATCCAAAATTTCCTACAATATTTGGAGCTTTAAATCTTTTGGCTTCTTTTGCAGTAGCAAAACATTCTGTCGATATGTATTTAAATGATTTTTATAGCGGATACATTCCGTTGTCAGATGTAATTCTCTCTCAAAAAATTGCAGTGATGTCTCTTGTAGTTTGTTTTCTTGCTCGTATTGTGGGAACAAAATTTATATTGGAGAAGTTAGGTAGGGTATGAGTCATATATCTTTTTTTAATGGAAAGTTTATACCGACCAATGAAGTTTCACTGAATCTTATAGATAATTTTTTAACTGTGGTGCGTGGTTATCAAGTGTTTACATTTTTAAAAACCACCAATCAAGGACAGCCTATTTTTCTAGATCATCACATTAATAGGGTATTTAATAATGTTAATAAGATGAAGATGGCAACTCAAGAGTCAAAAAATGATGTTAGAAATTTGGTTTTTGAAACATTAAGCAAAAATGATTGTTCTAATCAGGAGTGTAATATAATGATAACATTTTTAGGAGGGAAACCAGGAGACAGTTCAGGGTTGATTCCTGCGCATCCATCACGCTTGTTAATTTTTATTACCCCTGCTAGAAAACATCCAGAAGAATTTTATACTAATGGCATATCAATCGGCCTTATTGAACATGCCCGTTCGAATGCTGATATAAAAGCACCAATGACTTATGGTCCAGCATTGCTTGCACAAAATACCTTAGCCAAAGATAATGCATACAATGAAATATTATACACAGATAAAGGTAAAGTATTAGAAGGAACAACTTTTTCATTTTTTATTATCAAAAACGATGAAAGCGTAGTGACGTCAAAAGCAGACGGATCTATATTGAGTAGTATTACCCGTCTTGCTTTGATAGATATCTTAAAAAATAATCAAATAAGCATAGAAGAAAAAGATTTGACATTAGATGAAGTATATAAATCTAAAGAAGCATTTATCGCATCATCAACTCGTGATATTATTCCTGTTATTTCTATTGAAAATAATATTATTGGAGATGGCAATATAGGTATTGCCACAAAAAAAATAATGGAGTTATATCAATTAGAATTATCAAAAATAAAATCTGATTGATTTATGAATATTTATGTGTAAGATTATGTAAGCGGGAACAATTAATAAACTATCTCGTTTACATTATTATAAGATAACAACATAAGGGTTTAGTAAAATGAAACATGTAGGTTTAGTTTTATTATTCAGTTTTTCAATTTTTTCTTGTACTTCGCCTGCTGCAACTGCAGTGAACAATGACTTTACTTTAGGAAAAGTGCAATCTCAGTTAACAAATGGCATGAATAGTTCCCAAGTAGTTGCACTGTTTGGGTCACCTAATTTAGTTACCAGCAGAAAAGAAGGTGGAGAAACTTGGACATATGATAAAATATCTCGAGAAGCAGAAGCTTCACAAGTTTCTGGATTAGGAGCGGGTGCAAGCGGAAGATTTTTTGGTATTTTTGGAGGAGGCCGTAGCAAAAGCTCTGTGTCAAATAAGAATTTAACTTTAATAGTTGTATTTGATGAAAATGGCACTGTTGTTGATCACAAATACCAAAGCGTTAAATACTAAAACATTTCTTATCCAATGATTAGAAAAACTGCAATTTATCTTCTTATTGTAAGCCATATTTTTGTTGTGAGCTGTAGTAGCTCTGCGCCTAAGCCTTCAACAACAGTAAAACGCGCAATCGAAACAAGAGATTATAACGTAGATTTCGATACATTAATGAGAGCTTCAATTGGAGTGTTGCAAGACCTAGGATATACTATTGATGTTTTAAATGATAGCTATGGTCTTATTACTGCGTCAAAACAAACAACAAATGTAAAAGGGAAGTCTGATAATGATGAAATCAAAATAGGTGATGTTATTCTTGGCACGCTTGCAATCATTACATTAGTAGCTCTTTGGGATAATGATGATGACGATGATGGAGACTGTTTCTTTTGCGGTGGAGGAGGCGGTGGAAGTTCCGATGATGATGGACCAAATGTATATATATTAAAAACAACAATGAATGTTACTGAAAATTCTGAAGATCCAGTTTCTAGCTCTATTCGTGTAAATTTTGAAGCGAGTATGGAACGTGGAGGAAAAATTAGATATGCAGGCACTCAATACTCTAGTGAATTTTTCCAATCATTCTTTGGCGCACTTGATAAATCGTTATTTTTAGATGAAAACATAGGATTAGAAGGAACAGTTATAGATGAAGTAGAAGCTTCAAATGAAGTTTCATTAATTGTCAATTAAACAGCTTCTAATTAAGTATAATTTTTCTTATACTTTATAACATAAATCATGGGTATAAGACAATTAAAATATTTTTTCTTGGGGGTTTTACTTTTTTCGATTCTTTTTTCATCATCTGGAAGAAAAAGTCATTCTTCTGAATTATTGAATAGGGGACGAACTATTCCTATTGCTTTATCTGAAGATTTCCTAGTTACAGCAAGAACCTTCTCAACGCTTATTCCAAGAACAGTAGATGTGTATGATTTGTATAATGGAATTAATTCTCTACAAAAGACTGCAGAGATTACTGCTCCATTTTCAAGCGTAGGAGATGATTTTGGTTTTAGTGTTGCTTTGCATGAAGATTATTTATTAATTGGAGCCCCTGGATCAAACAATGGCCATGGAGCTGCTTATTTATATCATAAGAATTATGCGGGTGATTGGGTACTTATCAAAACGTATGAAAATCCGAATCAAGAAGTATTCCAGAAATATTCTCAAAAATTTGGTTATAGCGTTGCTTTAAATGATAAATATGTTGTTATTGGTTCTCCGTTCTATAATGATGGTAATGTCTTTATTTATGATTTTAATCCAGAAACACAAGACTTTGCATATCAAAACACTCCATTTAAAACAATTGATGTTCGCAATTTAGGAGACGTAGAAGGATGCTATGAAGTGGGTCCAGACAAATTTGGATTTGGTTTATCGCTCTCTTTTAATAATAATAAACTACTTATCGGATCACTAAAGAATTTTGTTTATTTAACAGAGTTCAATAATGGTATTATTAGCGGAACAGAGATTAAAGTTCCTGAAACTGAAGGACAGCAAGAATCTTTTGAGTCAGGGTTTGGAAAATCAGTATATGTTAGTGACTCTGCTCTCTACATAAGTGCGCTAGGTTCTAATGAAGGAAAAGGAAAAGTTTTTGTATATCCTTATGTTGATTCATCTAACAAAACAGATGAAGACCCATGGAAAAACCATTATACTATTCAACCAGAAGGTTTGTCAGAAAACAGTCATTTTGGATATCAAATAAGCGAGATAAATAATCGTTTAGCGGTTACTACATTTAACCAATCTAAAATCTATCAATACATAAGAAATGAAAAGAATAATCGATTTGACCTCAATCAAACAATTATAAATGATGAATATACAAAGAGTGATCATTTTGGTAGAAATATTGTATTAGTAAATGATGGATTTATAACAGATGCATATTATGCTGATGAATTGATTTTATATAGCAATGTTAATCGTGGCTCTATTAATAGTTTGTCTACTAAAGCGGAAGTGTCATCTATTAAAAATAAAATTGAATGTACTGGTGGTGTTGCTGGGTCATATGAATGTAATGAGATTGATTTAATGGCTTATATGGATAAAACCGATATTGGAGGGAGTAGCAATACTAGCTTAAATGATATTTGGGGATGGACAGATCCTACTACTCAAAAAGAATATGCTTTAGTTGGGTTAAGTAATGGAACTTCTTTTGTAGATATATCTGATGCAGAAAATCCAATATATTTAGGTCGATTACCAACCCATACAAATAATTCTACTTGGAGAGATATTAAGGTATACAATAACCATGCTTTTATTGTGTCAGAAGCAGGCGGGCATGGGATGCAAGTGTTTGATCTAACAGAATTGCGAAATGTAACAAATCCTCCAATTCAATTCACTGCAACAGCACATTATGGACAATTTGGTAATGCGCATAATATTTTTATTAATGAAGATACTGGCTTTGCATATGCAGTAGGAACTAGCACTTGTGGTCCCGGTGGATTACATATTGTAGATATCAGCAATCCAGTTGCTCCTGCAAAAGCAGCTTGTGTTTCTGATCCTTCAACTGGAAGAAGTGGGACAGGGTATGTGCATGACGTACAATGTGTTGTTTATAATGGGCCAGACACGGAGCATATTGGAAAAGAGATTTGTGTAGGGTCAAACGAAACAAATGTTTGGGTTGCTGATCTATCAACAAAGAGTGATGATTCCAGTGGAGCAAAGACAATTGGTCTTGGATCATACGATGATTATTATACACACCAAGGATGGTTAACAGAAGATCATCGATATTTTATTCAAAATGATGAATTGGATGAAAATAATGGTGCAGTGAATAATACTCGTACTTTAATATGGGATTTAGAAGATTTAGATAACCCAACGATTGAAACAACATATTTTGGACCAACTCCATCCATTGATCACAATAATTATGTGATTGGCAATTATGTGTACATGTCACACTATACAAGCGGACTTCGTATTTTAGACATTACTGATATATCTAATCCATCAGAAGCTGCATTTTTTGATGTGTATCCAAATAATAATAATACATCTTTTGATGGCACATGGAGTAATTATCCATATTATGGAAGTGGTAATATAGTAGTAACAAGTATTGATGAAGGCCTTTTTGTATTGCGTCCAACTTTTAACACCAATCAGCCATCTGCTCCAACTGGTATTTCATATACTATTCCAGCAGATGGTACTGTCACTTTCTCATGGAATATTGGCGATGATTCATCAATAAGTTTTAGAATTTATAGGGGAGAAGAGCCAGGATTTGCAACTTCATCATCAAATTTAATTGCAGAACTAACATATCCTACATCTACTTATTCAGATGCAAATTTAGATACAAGTAAGACATATTATTATAAGTTGTCCGCAGTGAGTAGCGATGGAGTTGAAAGTAGTTTATCCTCAGAATTTAAGATTAGGCCTTTGACATATATTAATGCGCCTCCAACAATTGATGCAATTGCAAGTATTGAAATGAATGAAGATAATTCAACTTCCGTAAACCTTACAGGTATTTCCTATGGGGGAGATGCAAATTCTCAAGATATTGAAGTGTTAGCATATACAGCAGAAACTAATATATTTTCTGATTTAACTGTTAATTATAATAGCCCATCTCCTATAGGATCTCTTGATTTAGCCCCAGATGCAAATGCAAATGGATTGTCTACTATTTATGTTACAGTAAAAGATAATGGCGGCACAGAAAACGATGGAATTGATTCAGTGCGAGTTGCTTTTAATGTGAATGTTTTACCAGTAAATGATTCTCCTGATTCATTCACAGTTGCAGGTGAACAAATTATTGGTTCGGGTCAATTTTTGACAAATGATTATTTATTTATTACACCAGAAAACCAAGAAGATTCATTGCGATTCGTATGGAATCCATCATTTGACGTTGATGGAGATCAAGTGCAATACCGTATGATTGGGTATGAAGATTTAGAATTTTTAACAACTACATCATGGATTAGCGATACATCAATTGCATGGTCTATGAATGATTTAGCTGCTCAAACAGATACAGTGAATGTTTCTGAAGGTTCATGGTCTATCCTTGCTACTGATGGCGAATCATTTAAAAATGCAACTACTGGAACAATTGGTAATCTAAAGATAGATGCTAGAGCATTGGTGCCAGATGTATTTGATTTAAAACAGAATTATCCAAATCCATTTAAAACTTCAACAAGCATTGAATATGATGTTCCTGAGACGCAACAAATTGTTATTCGTATATTTAATGTTAGAGGACATTTAGTGCGAACTCTTATTGAAGAAGAACAATCTCCAGGGTATAAATTAATCGTATGGGATGGCACAAATGATGATGGAGATCAAGTTAGTTCTGGGATATATTTCTGTCAAATGTATACACCATCTAATCCAAATGGTGGACGATTTGTTCGAACAAAGAAAATGTTACGATTAAGGTAGTTTCTTGACCTGGTTACGCAAGTTATATGATTGGGTGCTTACTTTAGCAGATAGCGCTTATGGAACCATCACCTTATTTATTGTTTCATTTACTGAATCATCTTTTCTTCCAATTCCAGCTGACCCATTATTAATTGCATTAGGATTAGGAAAAACAAAACGTGCATTTTATTACGCATTTATTTGCACAATAGCTTCTGTAATGGGTGGCATATTCGGATACTTGATTGGATATTTTCTTTGGTGGAATCCTTCTCCTCCTGATTTTTCTGGAATAGCAATGTTCTTTTTTAATGTTGTGCCAGGATTTACTGAAGATTTATTTGAAAAGGTAAGAATACAATATGAAGCTTATAACTTTTTTGTAATTTTTATGGCAGCATTTACTCCAATTCCATACAAAGTATTTTCAATCAGTGCGGGAGCATTTTATGTTAATTTATCAACTTTTATTATTGCTTCAATACTGGGTCGTGGACTACGTTTTTATATGGTCAGTGCGTTGGTATGGTTTTTTGGTCCAGGGGTTAAGAGGATAATGGACAAATACTTTAATTGGTTTATTATTATTTTAACCATTGTTTTTACTTTAAGTTATTTTCTTATTGGATATATATTTTAATTTGTAATATCTTTTGTTTATGAAGCGTTTATTGAATTTATCTTTCCAATTTTTAAGAGTTTATATACTGTCTCTTATTTTATTTACTTGTGCTGCAAGTATTCCTGATGTTAAAGCAACAAACAGTGATATTACCGTGGATGATTTTCGTTCTCATATTGGATACCTTGCCTCTGACGGTTTAAAAGGAAGGATGGCTGGTACAATAGGAGATGAATTAGCAAAAGATTATATCGTTAATCATTTTACCAATGCTGGACTTCCTGCTAAAAGAACTGTTGAAGTGCAAGAGCATTATGTTAGACCAAGTAGAATGAGCAAAGAAAAAGTGCTCACTTATAATATTATTGGTATACTCCCAGGTAATGATCCAATATTGAAAGATGAATATGTTGTTATTGGCGGACATTACGATAGCACAAAAAATCCTGTCCTTCCTATCAATCAAGTAATAAGAGAAAAAATAGGCGTAATGTTTGGAAATCCTGAATCAACTTCTAAAAATACTTTTTTTGATAGAATTGATAGAATTAATAATGGGGCGGATGATAATGCTTCAGGAACTGCAATGACACTTGAATTATTTGAAAAATATGCATCTTTAAATAATCACAAAAGAACCTTAGTATTTATTTTATTCGGAGGAGAAGAATTGGGTCTTCTTGGTTCGAAGTATTATACTGATAACCCTACAATACAATTAGATAAAGTGCAATTAATGGTCAACTTAGATATGATTGGAAGATTAGATGATGAGAAAAATGTTTATTTAGGAGGTGTTCCAACAGCAAAGGATTTAGACAAGATTATTGATTCATTTTCAGTTGATAGCAGTCTTAATGTGATAAGCTATAATCATAGTGTAAGCGGTGTTCGAAGTTTATTTTCTCGTTCTGACCATTACAATTTTTATAAAAATGATATTCCATCTTTATTTTTCTTTACTGGAATACATCCTGACTACCACACTCCAAGAGATGAGATAGATAAAGTCAATTTTGATGGGTTAAAGCTTATTTCAAACCTAGTAGACAAAGTTGTTGATGAAGCAGCAAATAGAAGTGAAAAATTTGAATTTAAACCTTTGCCTGCTGAAGAAAATGAACAACCTCCAATGAAGATGGAAGTTACTTTAGGTGTTATGCCAGACTACTCTCATGATGGAAAAGGACTAAAAATTGATTCAGTTATCGCTAAAAGACCTGCTAAGAAAGCAGGAATGATTGATGGTGACATTGTATTAAAGATTCAAGATACTGATATAGATGATATCTATAAATATATGGAAGCTTTATCAAAGCTAAAACCTGGTTCAAAAGCGAAAGTAATCGTTCTCAGGAATGATGAAGAAATAGTATTAGATGTACAATTCTAATTAAATACAGGAAAGAAAATGAATAATAAAGATTTAACCCAATATTTAAACAATGATGTAGAACGTTTAGGATTTTTATTATTGTTTTTAGCTCATTGGTCAGATGGGAAATTTAGTATGGTTGAATACAGCGAATATGCTTCAATCTTATTAGAAATGGTAATTGTTGGAAAAGTTGATATCAATAATGATGGTATTGTTGATAAAGAAGATTTGGAAGTTGTCCTTGATAATATTACTTCTGCAATGGGAGCAAGTTCTTATTCAGATGTTGTTGATGCTGTTAAAAAGATTTGTTCTCATTTTTTACCTTTGGACATATCTGCAAAAGAAACAATTATGGGATGTTGTATTCATATCGTGAGAGCAGATCAAGCTGTAACTGAAAAAGAAAAAATTAATATCAGTTAAATTGGAATGACTCTAATAATGTTGAAAGCGTTTTAAAATATGATGATTTATATGAAGATGAAGATTATTATTTTGATCAGGATGATTATTGCGTTTTAGGCAACCTGGATGAAGGATACTATTTAATGTATATAGCCTCAGGTAAGGTATATTCAAACGATTTAAACATTAAATTAAAAGAAGTAAATACTGATTTAATTGAATTAATAACATATACAATAAGCGAAATAGATGAAGCTGAGCTAGATACAGAAGAAGAATATTCGATATGTAATAAAATTAGAATTATTGACGAAAAGAATGAAGAAAATAACTCAATTATAGATTTAGAATTTGATGATGCTGGACTAGAAAGTAAATTATTTATCTTTCATACTGATGGAGATTATGGATATACAATAATTTATCAGAATGAATCTTGGATATAATAATACAATCTTAAATAAAATAATTAAATTGTTATAAATCGATGAATAAAGAACATATTAAAGGAATTAAAGATAAGCCATTATCAGGCAGAAACGAAGATAAGCTTGGTATTACAGACAGCGCTGAGGCTTTAACTAAATTTATTGACACATGTCAAACTCCTATGACTATAGGAATACAAGGATCTTGGGGTACTGGAAAAACTTCTATACTAAATATGATGAAAGAAAGAATGGAAGATAAAAATCCATCATATGAACATGTTTGGGTGAATGCATGGGAACATTCCCTTCTTTCAAAACCTGAAGAAACATTATTTAAAATTGTAAATAATATTATTCTAGATATTGTTCCAAATGATAAAGAGATAAAAAAGACAACAGCAAAAATACTTGGACAGGTTGTAAGGTTGGGAGCAGCTTTTGTTGGAGGAGGCGCTGCAAAAGATGTGATTGATGACGTAATGGATACTGGTGATGGCAATCAGATTAAAATTTTAAAAAGCCAATTAGAAGATATTATTAATGCAAAGAAAAATGTTGAAAAGATTATTATTTATATAGATGATTTAGATCGAATTAATCCTCCTGATGCTGTTGCAATTTTAGAATTATTAAAAAATATTTTTGATATAGAAAAATGCGTATTTGTATTAGCTATTGATTATGATGTGGTTGTCAAAGGATTGAGAAGTAAATATAATGAACAGACAGCTGAGAATGAGTGGGAGTATCGAGCATTTTTTGATAAAATTATTCAACTGCCTTTCCAAATGCCTGTTGGGGATTATGATATTGGAAAATATGTTTCATCATTAATGCATGATATTGATTATTTAAATCAAGATGATTTAGATGCAGATGATTTAATCCAAATTAAAATAGTTGTTGAAAACAGTATTCAAGGAAATCCTCGGTCTCTTAAGCGATTAATAAACTCTTTATCTCTAATTGAAATATTAGATAAGATTAAAAACCCTACCTCAGATTCAAATGAAGCTTCTGAAGACACAGATGATCAAGGTTTTGGTAGAGAAGACGAAAAATTATTTGATCAAGATTTTAATAGAGAAGACGAAAAATTATTACTATTCATATTGGTCTGTATTCAAATTGCTTATCCTGACATATATGAGATCCTTGCAAAAGACCCAATATTTACTGACTGGAACGAAGATACTGCATTTAAATATACTCAATTAAAAGAATTAGGTAAAAATGAAGAAGACAATAAGCAGTTTAACAAAGAATTTGAAGAGGCTAAAAAAAGAATAGTTAAGATACAAATAGGGGAAGGTGAAGAAATAGAAGCATCTTTATTTAATGATGATTGGGAGCATGCTTTATATCGTATTTGTTATGCGAATGTTTCGTTAAAACCAAAAGTAGAGAGTATATCAAAATTGTTAAATTTTCTAAATAAAGACTACTTATCTGGAGAAAATGCAGAAAAAGCAAAAGAAGTTTATCAAAAGATATTTACCAAAGCAGCTGTTACCAGCGTTACATCATCTGATACTAGAAAAGACGATACCAAAACAGGTGCACCTACTTATCTGAATGGCTTAGATGATTATCTAAAATATCATGAAAAAGAAAAAACGCTTAATAAAGATTACGATGATGTATCACTAAATTTATTAAAGGCACTGGATAAAGGTTTGAATGATTTGCTTTCAGTTGATCCTAATCTAAAACCTATTTACACTCCCTCTGGATGCCTCACTTTAAATTATAGACAGTTGAAAAATGCAAAATTTTGCCAAATAAGAGGTGGAAAAACTGATAAACAAGAAATAAAAAATGGTTTTACAGATAAACAAGAATTTTTTATAAATATATTTCTTTTAAAACATAATACACAATACAGGAATACACATAAAAAGACTGGAATTCATCCTTTTCAGTCCCCTCACGGCGAGGAGTTTTATGGCATAAGAATTACTAATGAAGATGAAATGTATAAAGTATTAAAATCAGGCTTAATAGAAGACAGTATGGGGCATAGAAAAGCATGTCAGGATAAAAAATCAAAACTGATTAAAAATCGAAAACTATCAAAGCCAGAATTGAAAAAAATCTTTTATAATGATCTAAAAGAATATCACAAAAATAGGAGTAAATAATGGGCTATAAAGAAGAACAAGCAATTTTAAATCAACAAATTGAAGTCCCTTGTCCTGGAAGCGGAAGAAATCAACGTTGTAAAATGAATGATGTTATTGGAAGATCAAGCTTGAGAACTCAAAAAGGAGAATATAAGTTTAAAAGCAGTGATCAGTACAAAGCCAAAGATGCTATGAAAAAACTTATACAGCGTCAGGAAAAATTTGAGAAAGAAATTGAAAGAATGCAACAACAGCTAGAAAGGGATTCAGAAAAGCTTCAAGACAATTTTAATGAAGCTTTTGCTAATGTAATAGCAAATGCAGAGAAAACAATCAAATAATAAATGAATCAAAATTTTGTTGTATGGATATTTTCCATCTTTTTGAT
>LULT01000008.1_pt1 | contig 40437 bp, 54 predicted proteins | sample 728141 | NCBI WGS metagenome assembly LULT01 (sample SAMN03860282, study PRJNA289734) | marine metagenome | biome: seawater column; feature: ocean; material: water; isolation source: Red Sea water column Station 108 - depth 100m | place: Saudi Arabia: Red Sea | collected 2011-10-15 | depth 100 m | reverse complement strand
TAGAAGGTGTGTTAGCTCATGAATTGTCTCATATAAAAAACAGAGACATTTTAGTATCTAGCATAGCTGCCATGCTTGCTGCTGCGTTATCATTTATGACAAGGATTGCTCTCTGGGGAGGAGGCAATCGAAGTAGAGGTACCCATCCTTTAGTTTCTATTATTGCATTTATAGCAGCACCTATCGCTTCAATTATTATTCGTATGGCTATTTCGAGGACTAGAGAATTTGGTGCAGACAAAACAGGAGCAGAAATATCAGGTAACCCATTAGCCTTAGCATCAGCACTTGAGAAAATAGAACAGTATTCTAAATTACCAATGCCTGTAAATCCAGCTGTAAGTCAGCTATTTATTTCTGATCCAATGAAAGCTTTTTCAAGAGCTGGAGTTGGCAAATTATTCAGCACTCACCCACCAACGAAAGAAAGAGTTAGAAGACTAAGACAGGAAGCTAGTGGTATTCGGTATAGGTAAGGTAAATTCAGTTCTTCCAGAGAATATAGAGCAACATATTGATGATGGGTATAAATTAATTGACGTTAGAGAAGAGCATGAATGGAATGCAGGACACCATCCAGATGCTATTCATGTTCCTATGGGTCAAATTCCAGAATCTATGGATAATTTTCAAGAGAAAACTAAATATATAATTATTTGCAGGTCAGGACACAGATCGGGAAAAGTAGCTGCTTATCTTGACAGCCAAGGTTACGAATCTTTCAACATGATTGGTGGAATGAGACAATTTTCTGAAATTTCTGATAACGTACAAGATTCAAGTGGAAAAAAAGGAAATATTATCTAGACTCAGTTTGTGATAATTTGTATTGGAAACGCACTTGTTGACTCTCTTCAAACTATCGAAGAGGAAGTAATTGAAAAATTAAGTCTAAACAAAGCAAGGATGACACTAGTAGATAAAGAAAGATCAAACTATTTATTAGATAATATGCCTAATCCAACCTATGCAGCAGGAGGTTCTGCTGCAAATACAGCATATTGGATTTCACAATTAGGAGGTTCAGCAGGATTTATTGGAAAAGTATCTGATGATAAATTAGGAAATCAATTTAAGAACAGCATCAGCGATTCTGGATTAAAAGATTTAACAGTTTTTGAAAGTGATGACAAACAGACAGGTTTATGTGCGATATTCATAACTCCTGATGGTGAAAGGACGATGAATACGTACTTAGGAGCTGGGGAATATTTGTCTAAAGAAGACTTAAACGAAAAAGAAATTGAAAAGGGACAAATCTTATACATGGAAGGATATTTGTGGGATAAGCCTTCAAGCAAGGATGCTTTTTTACACGCTTCCTCAATAAACATTGACTCAGGTGGTAAAAATGCAATAACTCTTTCAGACGTATTTTGTGTAGAAGCTCATAGAGAAAGTTTTATTGATCTAATAAAAGAGAATATACACTATGTATTTTGCAATGAGGATGAATTAAATTCTCTAACTCTTCAAAGTTCTACAAATGAATCATTTAAATATTTTGAAGAAAATTTTCCTAAAGTTCAAGAATTAATTTGCACTCTAGGACCAGACGGAGCAGTAGTTTTAAAGAATGGTGAAAGACATTCTTTTGAAGCTACCGAAACAAAAGTTATTGATAAGACAGGCGCAGGAGACTTTTTTGCAGCAGGATATCTTTACGGTTTACAAAAGGGCCTTTCCATTGATGAGTCAGCTAACTTTGCTAATAAAAGCGCTGCACATGTTATTAGTGAGATTGGTGTAAGACCTAAAAGAAAATTTAATTAATCAGTCCAACCTATTAAATTTTGTATTTCTCTTTCTTCATCATCAAAAATTTTCAAATTTACTTCTGAAAATTCAATTATTCCTGGTTTGGATTTCTTATTTTTGGAAAAAATTATAAAATTTTCCTCCGAGTCTAATGCTGCAATATAGTCACCGTTTGGAGACCAATGAAGAGACTCAAAGTAATAGTTGGTGGGTGCTTTCGATTTGAAAACTTCTATATTCTCCATTCTATTTGCATAGTAGACTCCAATTACCCTTGAGCTATAATCAGACGTGTCCCATGGATCAATTAGTTTTTCACCATATACATTCATCCTATTTCTGTCTTCAGAGTAAAAATTTGGTTGTTGTATCTTATCGACTACTTTTTTTGTCTCTATATTTATTATTAGCCCCATTTCGTCACCTGATGATTCATCCCAGTATCTGAGTAAGATATTTTCATCTTCAAAAATTTCAGTATCATAAAAGTAAATATCATATGACATGTCGTAAAGGTCGCTACTACAAATTATTTTTTCTTCTTTAAATGAATTAGCTTCAAGGTCAATTGATAAAATACATTCATCCATAATATCTGGCGCGGGAGGAATTAAATTTTGACTTTGAACCTGAACATGATAAATTAATTTTCCTTTGAGTCCTTCTTCATTCTTTAAGATTTCATATTCCGGTAAAGGCACTACTCCAAATATAGCAACAATGATTGTAGTTATAAGAAGTATTCCTAGTGATAGGAATAAAGGAGTATTTCTTTTTTTCATATTTTTTTATTCTGCATCAGTAGATTTAATGTTTTCTCTTATTGAATTTAAATATAAACCTACTACTACAAGCACTCCTCCTACTAGGAAAAGAATTAAAGGTGGCCATATGTTGTCTGGCAATATTTCAGTTATCAACCTTGGAAGGTTTATAACTAGACCCAAACCACCAATAAAAAATATTACTTGTTCAGAGAGTTGAATACTTGCCCAAACATAAAATATTGATCCCAAGATTAAAACTAAAATACTAATTATTTCATTTTGAATTAGGTCTTCTACGAAAATTATTGTTCCAATAGAAACTGTGGATGCCGATAGAAAATATCCCAACCAGCTTGGTTTCAGAAGTGTTGAATAAGTATTCAGACCCCATATGCTTCCAATAGCAATTAGAAAAAGTCCAGCAGCCCAAGGTTCGATATTAGGAAATAATAAATTCCCGATAGCGCCAAGATGAGCACATATACAATAAAATAATGCTGCATGTTGAAAAATTAATTTTGTTCTAAAAAATAAATAAATTGCATAAAGTAATACAAAAAAAGATACAAGAATATAAGATATCTCTTCACTGAAATTTACGAGTTCAGTTTGTTGGAGAATATTTATAGCAAAAGTTACTGAGGTGCCAAATGAAATAGTGGAAATCAAGAAAAGAAAGGAACTGACTCTTTCTGTTGATTTAAAAATGAATAGTTTTCCGTCTTCTAATTTTTCACTATAAGTTGCTGCATAAAATAAGAAGTAAGTAGTTGCTACCAAAAGTCCAAGTTGCGCCCAATATGCAAGATTCATCCACAATAGAGGTATCGTTCCGAGAAGACCAGATAAAAGAAATAAACCTCCAATTAAAGTTATTGCTCTAGCCACTTTAGATTTTTGATTTGGATTTGATTCTTCTTCAAATTTTACTATTTCTTCATAAGAAGCTTGATTAATTAGATCATTTTCAAGCCATCTATTTAATATTTCTTTTAGGCTATGCCTACGTTGGTTCGAATCCATCACCCGGCACTTGCCCTCTTAGCTCAGTTGGCAGAGCACTTCCATGGTAAGGAAGAGGTCTCCGGTTCAAACCCGGAAGAGGGCTCAGAGTACATCTATAATAGAATAGAAGTCTCAAGGCGGCGTAGCTCAGTTGGTAAGAGCGCACGACTCATAATCGTGAGGTCGGCAGTTCAAGTCTGCCCGCCGCTACATAGAAAAAGGAGAATAAATGGCTTCAGATAAGAGACCACCATTGACTATGGTTTGTACTGAGTGTAAAGCTCAGAACTACGTAACGACCAAAAACAAAACAAACGTTCCTGACAGAATGGAATTTAATAAATATTGTTCAAAGTGTAGAAAACACGCACTCCATAGAGAAAAAAGATAGTAGATTATATATAAAATCTAGATATCCTTAATCATAAGATGAGTAATGTCAGAAAATTAAATGAATATTCAGACGATGTTTCTAATGCTGAACTAGTTAAGAAATCTCAACTGGGAGATAAGGGTGCTTTCGAGGAATTAGTAAAAAGACATCAAGAACTTGTTTTTTCTTTAGCTTACAAGTTAACTGGAAATAGAGAATTAGCAAATGACGTAGCTCAAGAAGCCTTTATTAGAGCATGGAAGGCTATTCAAAAATTTAGGGGAGACTCAACTTTTAGTACATGGATTTACAGAATAACTGTAAATACAGCATGGACATTAAGAAAAAAAGCAAAAAAACATTATTCATTAAATATTGAAGATACTCAAGAACCTGTAGTTATTGATGAAAAGAAAGATCCAGAATTTTTGGCAATGAACTCAGATCTTTCATCTGTTTTAAAGAAAGCTCTAGACCAAATACCCATAGAACAAAGAATTATTGTTGAATTAAAAAATATTGAAGGTAGGTCTCATAAGGAAATAGCAGAATATTTAGACATTAGTGTAACAGCAGCAAAAGTTAGGCTTCATAGAGCGCACCAAAAATTGAGACATATACTAGAGGAGATTGATGTATGAAATCTTTATTTGAAGAAATTAAGAATAGCTATATTTGTAGAAAGAGAAGAAGCCAGATGATAAAAACTTATTTAAGTGGTAAGTATTTTCAATTTGATGCTGATAATCATGTTTCCTTTTGTCCAAAATGTCAGATAGCAGGCAAAAGATATAGAGCATTTAGAGAAGAGCTAGAGACAGAAGTAAACAAGGAAGTAGAAATTCCTGAAGATTTCGCCTCAAGAGTAATTGCATCATTAGATAAAAAAGTAAAAACTACTTCAAATAAAGGTACAAAAATAATACTATTGACATTGCTTGGATTAGTAACCTTATTGGTTTTAATTTTAGGAAGAAAGCGCTCTTCTAATAAAGAGTTAGGGGATGAGTAAAAACTTAGGGGTGTAGCTCTAACTGGCAGAGCGCCGGTCTCCAAAACCGGAGGTTGTGAGTTCGAATCTCACCACCCCTGCAAGAGGTATTTATGAATGAAATGAATAGAGAGATGAGAAGAATGTCAGAGCGTGAAGAGCGCCTGGCTAAAAAGGCTGATAGAAATATTGGTCAGTATAGTGGTGAAAAAGTATCAAGATTTAAAAGGATTGCTAACTATTTTGGTGAAGTTAGAACAGAACTAAAAAGAGTAAATTGGCCATCAAGAGATACATTGTCATCATTTACCATTGTGACAATAGTTACAATGGTAACTATGACTATATTAATTTTTGGAATGGATTTTGGATTTAAAAATACCTTGATTAATCTGTTATCTCTTGGAGGATAAATGTCTGACGAAGTAGTAATTGAAGAAGAGAAGATTGAAGAGTTAGAAGATTCTGTTGTAGCATCACATCCTTATGATTTGCCCGGTGAATGGTTTGTATTGAACGCCCAGTCAGGTCATGAGAAAAAAGTTAAGACAAATATCCTTACTAGGTTGAAAAACTTACATTTAGAAGAAAAAGTGTTTGAAGTAGTTATTCCAACAGATGAAGTTGTTGAAATAAGGAATGGTAAGAAGGTAAATGTTGAAAAAAAGACTTTTCCAGGTTACGTATTGGTAAGAATGGATTTAGATGATGAGACCTGGTATCAGATAAGGAATACACCATCAGTTATAGGTTTTGTTGGTTCTGGAAAAATGCCAATATCTTTATCAAGGAGAGAGATTGAAAGGATTTTAGGCACAAATGAGGAAGTAGAAATTAAAAAAGAATCTCCAAAATTCAAACCAGATTTCGAAACAGGAGAGACAGTCAGAGTCACAACAGGCCCTTTTGCAGACTTTAATGGAATTATTGAAGAAATTAATTTAGACCAATCAAAAGTCACAGTCTTGGTTAATATATTTGGACGAGAAACACCTGTAGAGCTTGGATTTACTGATATAGTAAAAAATTAGGTTAAAAAATGGCAAAAGAAATAAAAGCAAAAATTAAATTACAAATTCCTGGTGGTGGCGCAACACCAGCACCACCTGTTGGATCTGCACTTGGGCAATATGGAGTAAATATTATGGACTTTGTTCAAGCATTTAATAATGATACTTCAAGTAGGCAAGGTGAAATAGTTCCAGTAGAAATTACTATTTATGAAGACAATTCATTTTCCTACACAACAAAGACTGCTCCGGCTTCATACTTAATTAAAAAAGCTGTTGGACTTAATTCTGGTTCTCCAGAACCACATAAAGAAAAGGTTGCAAACATTACAACATCACAGCTCCAAACTATCGCAGAGGCAAAGATGGAAGATTTAAATGCTAACGACATTGACGCAGCCGTTAACATAATAGCGGGAACAGCAAGATCAATGGGTGTTACTGTAGACGGTGAAGAAATAGATGTTTCAGTTTCAAATGAAGCATCAGAAGCTAGGGCATCAGAAGAGCCAGCTTTTGAAGAAGAAGCTTCCACAGATACTGTTACTGAAGGTGATTCAGAAGAAAATAATTAAATAGATTGGGAGATCAATTGATCGTTTGAACCAAAAGGAGTTACATGAAGAAATACGGAAAAAGATACAAAGAAGCTAAAGAGAATATTTCTCAAACAGCAATGTCAAAAGAAGAGTCACTCAGTATATGCAAGGAAAATGCAACAGCTAAATTTGACGAATCAGTAGATGTTGTTTTTTCATTAGGCATAGATCCTGAGGATTCAGAGCAAAATATAAGGACAACAGTTTCTCTTCCAAATGGAACAGGAAAAGAAATAAAAATAGCAGTATTTGCTGGAGGGGAACAATTATCTGAAGCTGAGAATGCTGGAGCAGATATTGTTGGTGGGAAAGAACTTGCTACAAAGGTTGCATCAGAAGAAAAATTAGATGTAGACTTAGTAATTTCTACTCCTGAAATGATGGCTGAAGTTGGTCAGTTAGGAAAAATTTTAGGACCGAAAGGATTAATGCCTAATCCAAAAACAGGTACAGTTACTAATGATGTAGCTAAAGCTGTACAAGATTTTAAAAAAGGAAAAGTTGAAATAAAAAATGACAAATTAGGTAATGTACATTTATCTATTGGAAAAGCATCTTTTGAAACAAACCAATTATTAGAAAATTTAAATGAGGTTATTGCAGAAGTGGAAAAAGTCAAACCCCCCTCTTCTAAGGGTGAATATGTTAAATCAGTTTATATTTCATCAACTATGGGCCCTTCAGTGTCTGTAGATATAAATATTTAATATTTATTTCTTATAAATCTATTCAGACTGTATTATTTAATAACAATTAAAACCAAAGACCGATAGTGGCTTGCCTTAATTTCTATCGCAGGTAATTAGTACGGTCCTTGGTATGCAAGGATTTTTTTATGGTTAGAGAAGAAAAAGTTGAAGCAGTAAAAGAGTTAGAGGAAGTATTTAAATCTGCTAGTACTTTGGTAATGGCAGAATACAGAGGACTAACTGTTAGTCAGCAAACACAGTTAAGGAAAGATTTGAAAGAAGCAGGAGCTTCTTTCAATGTAGTAAAAATGAGTCTAGCTAAAAGGGCTGCTGAGAATGCTGGATATAAAGATATACTAGATTATTTCTCTGGACCAACAGGTATAGCAGTTATACAAACTGATCCAGTTGAAGCGGCAAAAGTATTAAAAAACTTTTCAACAGAAAACGAAGCATTTGTTGTTAAAGGTGGATTAATGGATGAAGAGCCTTTAACAATTGAACAGTTAAACGTTCTAGCTTCTATTGATTCCCGAGATGTGTTGTTAGCAAAAATTGCAGGTGGTTTTAATGCACCTGTAACTAAATTAGCCGGAACAATAAAAGGCGTTTTAAATAAATCTGGTTATGCATTTAAAGCATTATTAGAAAAGAAAGAATCAACAGGGGAAATAAATTCTGAAAGTGAAGAATCTGAAGCTTCTGATGAAGCTAAAGAAGATATTAAGAAAGAGGAGGAATAATGGCAAAAATGACAACAGAGGAGTTACTGTCTATTTTTGAAGAAATGTCAGTCTTAGAATTAAAAGAATTCTTAGATGCTTTTGAAGAGAAGTTTGACGTAACTGCTGCTGCTCCTGTGGCTGTAGCCGCTGCACCAGCTGGTGGAGGAGACGGTGGAGGATCAGATGAAGAAAAAGATTCATTTAATGTTGTTCTTGCAGACGCTGGGGGACAAAAAATACAAGTTATCAAAGAGGTAAGAGGCTTAACAAGTCTTGGACTCAAAGAGGCAAAAGAGCTTGTAGATGGGGCTCCTTCAGATATTCTTACAGGCGTTTCTAAAGACGAAGCTGAAAAAGCAAAAGAAGCACTTGAAGGCGCTGGGGCAACTGTAGAACTTAAATAATTTTTAGATTATTTGTTTACTTAAATAAAAAGTACTAATATACTGTATCTTTCGGTACCACTTATTATTTTTTTGAGGAGGCTTGTTGTCCGCTGTTCAGAATTCTAGGCTTTCGTTTGCAAAAATTCCAAAAGTTCTAGATATTCCAGATTTATTAATTGTTCAAAAAGATTCATTTAATTGGTTTATAGAAGAAGGTCTTAAAGAAATTTTAGATGAAATTTCTCCAATTGAAGATTTCTCTGGTAGATTTTCTTTAGAATTCTTGAATCATTTTTTTGAAGAACCTTTAAAAACTCTTGAAGAATGTAAAATAACTGATTCAACATTCTCAAGACCCCTTTATGTTACAGCTCAATTCCTTGATCGAGAAACAGGTCAGATAAAACAACAAACAGTTTTTCTTGGAGACTTCCCGATTATGTCTGATACTGGCACCTTTATTATAAATGGAACAGAAAGAGTCATAGTAAGTCAACTTGTTAGGTCGCCGGGTGTATATTTTTCTCAAGAAATAGATAAAACATCAGACAAAGAAATATTCATAGGAAAAATGATTCCTGGAAGGGGTGCATGGTTAGAGTTTGATACAGATAAAAGAGACACAGTAGGCGTAAGAGTTGATAGGAAAAGAAGGCAACATATTACAGCATTCTTAAGAGCTTTATATGCTGTTGATCCTGAAAAATGGGGAAAGTATAAGATAGAGACAAAAGAAGATGCTTTAGATTTATTTGGAGACTATCAATCAATTCAAAATACAATAGAAAGAGATTCTGACACTTCACCAGAGGCTGCACTTATTGATCTGTACAGAAAGTTAAGACCAGGAGAACCTGCAACAGTAGAGTCTGCAAGAAACCTTGTTAAACAAATGTTTTATACACCTAAAAGATACGATCTAACCAAAGTTGGAAGATATAAAGTTGAACAAAAACTTGGACGAGATTATGGAGAGAAGGATGCGGAATTTTACTCAACAGAAGTTGATGGGATGATAAAAATTGAAGATATGATTGACTCGATAAAGTATGTAATTGCCCTTCATGCTAGAGAAGATGTATTTAAGAACAACCTTGGAAGGGAAATACCAGTTCGTTTAGATGACATTGATCATTTCGGAAATAGAAGGATTAGAACTGTAGGAGAATTAGTTCAAAATCAAGTTAGAGTTGGCTTAAGCAGGCTTGAAAGAGTTGTAAGGGAAAGAATGACCACTCAAGAACCAGAAGCAATAACTCCCCAGTCATTAATAAATATTAGACCAATTCAAGCCTCATTAAAGGAATTTTTTGGGACTAGTCAATTAAGTCAATTTATGGATCAACCAAACCCTATTGCTGGGTTAACTCACAGAAGGAGGCTTTCAGCATTGGGTCCCGGAGGTTTATCAAGAGAAAGAGCCGGTTTTGAAGTTAGAGACGTCCACCCTTCTCATTATGGAAGAATGTGTCCAATTGAAACACCAGAAGGCCCAAACATTGGTTTAATAGGTACATTAGCTACTTATGGAAGAGTCAATAAATTTGGATTTATTGAGACACCTTATTGGAAAGTAGAAAAAGGAATTGTAAAAACAAATAAAGCAGTTTATTTAACAGCAGCAGAAGAAGATCAATATACTATTGCGCAAGCAAACGCACCCCTTAATGAAGATGGAACCTTTAAAAATAAAAGAGTTTTATGTAGACAAGATAGTGGTCAGGTTTCCTTTATAAGTGATAAAGAAATTGACTATATGGACGTAAGTCCTAAGCAAATTTGTTCAGTAACAACTGCTTTAATTCCATTTTTAGAACATGATGATGCAAACCGTGCTCTTATGGGTTCAAATATGCAGCGTCAAGCTGTGCCTTTAATAAAGACTGAAGCACCTTACATCGGAACAGGAATGGAAGAGAATGTAGCTCGTGACTCAGGAGAAGCATTAATTTGTAAAATTTCTGGTGAAGTAGTTTCTGTTTCAGGTGATGAAATTATTGTTAAGGAATTAGGAACAAATAAAAAAATTAATTATGAAGTAAAAAAGTTTAAGAGATCAAATCAAGCTACTTCAGTTAATCAAAAACCACTTGTAAGAGAAGGAATTAAAGTAAAACCGGGGGATGTTTTAGCAGATGGACCAAGTACACAAGGTGGAGAATTAGCGCTTGGAAAAAACCTTCTTGTAGCCTACATGCCTTGGGATGGATACAACTTTGAAGATTCAATTGTTATATCTGAAAGACTAGTAAAAGAAGATATTTTAACTTCAGTGCATATTGCTGAGCATGAAATAGAGGCTAGGGATACAAAGCTAGGGGAAGAAGAAATTACTCGTGACATACCTAATGTAGCAGAAGAAGTACTCATGGATCTTGATGAAATGGGTATCGTTAGAGTCGGGGCTGAAGTTACACCAGGAGATTATTTAGTAGGAAAAGTTACACCAAAAGGGGAAACGGAGCTAACCCCTGAAGAAAGACTCTTAAGAGCGATATTTGGAGAAAAAGCAAGAGAAGTTAGAGATACTTCATTACGAGTTCCACACGGAGAAAGAGGTAAGGTAATTGATATACAGATTCTTAAAAGAGATGATGGAGCAGACCTTCCACCTGGTGTTAATCAAAAAGTAAGAGTTTATGTTGCTATTCAAAGGAAAATACAAGTTGGAGATAAGCTGTCAGGTAGGCATGGGAACAAAGGAGTTATTTCAAAAATAAATCCAATTGAAGATATGCCATTTCTTGAAGACGGAACGCCAGTAGATATTTTACTGTCTCCCTTAGGGGTACCAAGCCGAATGAATTTAGGTCAAATTCTAGAAACTCATTTGGGTTGGGCAGCTGACCAAGGATGGGAGGAGTTTAAAGGAAACACAATAGCTTCAAATGGAGCTAAACCTGGAACGTTAATTTCAACTCCTGTTTTTGATGGTGCTGACGAAGAAGAAATACATGAAATATTAAGAAATGTTAATCCAAATAGAGATGGAAAAAGATTGGTTGATGAAGATGGAAAGGCCAAATTATTTGATGGAAGAACTGGTGAAGAATATGATTCGAAGGTGACAGTAGGGTACACATATATATTGAAATTAATACATTTAGTTGATGAAAAGATACACGCAAGATCAACAGGCCCTTATTCAATGATTACCCAGCAACCATTAGGAGGTAAAGCACAATTTGGAGGTCAAAGATTTGGAGAAATGGAAGTTTGGGCTTTAGAAGCATATGGTGCAAGCTATGCTTTACAGGAATTATTGACTATAAAATCAGATGATACAGTTGGACGTGTAAAGGTTTATGAATCGATAGTTAAGGGAGATAATATTCCTGAGCCAGGAATTCCAGAGTCATTCAAAGTTCTTTTAAAGGAAATGCAAAGTCTGTGTTTAAATGTTGAGATTCTTTCAGCAGGTGAAGAAATATCAATGAAAGAAATTAGTGATGAATATGTAAAAACAGCAGAAACTCTTGGCATAGACATGACCAGGCCTGAAGAAGACGAGGCAGAGGTATAGGAGAAAATATGGAAAAAGTTTTTGATGAGCTGAGTATAAGTCTTGCAACCTCAGAACAAATGAGAAGCTGGTCTTTTGGAGAGGTAAAAAAACCAGAAACGATTAATTACAGAACATTAAAACCAGAAAAAGAAGGGCTCTTTGATGAGAGAATTTTTGGACCAACTAAAGATTGGGAGTGTTCATGTGGTAGATATAAAAGAATTAGATATCGAGGAATTGTTTGTGAAAGGTGTGGAGTTGAGGTTACTCGTAGAGAAGTAAGACGAGAGAGAATGGGTCATATTGAGTTGGCTGCTCCAGTAACTCACATTTGGTATTTTAAAGGAGTTCCAAGTCGACTTGGTTATTTTTTAGATATGTCACCAAAAGAGTTAGAAAAAGTTATCTATTTTGCAGCATACCTTGTAGTTTCTATTGATGATAAAAAAAGAACAAAGGATTTAAAAGAATTAGAGGAAGCAGTAGTAGCTGAAGTTGAAATTGTAGAGGAAGATTTTGAGGAATGGGAGAAGAAAAGAATTAAACAAATGGATGTTGAGCTAAAAGCAATGGAAAATGCTAAAGTCGCTAAAGCCGAGGTTCAGTTGCGAAAAAAAGAAATAGAAAAGGAAATCAAACAAAAAAAAGGAAAATCAGATGCTGAGATAAAAGTTATTGAAGAAGCTTTTCAGACACTAAAAACCTTAAAGCCAAAAACTTTAATTGAGAACGATACCCTCTGGAGAGAAATGATTGATAAGTATGATGAATATTTTACAGGAGGAATGGGTGCAGAAGCTGTTAGAGATTTGGTCTTATTAGTAGATTTAAAGTCAGAGATGGAAAAGTTAAAATCTGATTTACAGTCAAAATCAGCCCAAAGGCGCCAAAGAGCAATCCAGAGAATGAAGGTAATAAAGCCATTTTCAGATGGTAAAAATCCACCTGAAGCAATGATTTTAGAAGTTATACCAGTAATTCCTCCTGAACTAAGACCTATGGTTCAACTAGATGGGGGAAGATTTGCTACTTCTGATTTAAATGATTTATATAGGAGACTAATAAACAGAAATAATAGGTTAAAAAAGTTATTAGAACTTGGTGCTCCAGAAATAATAATTAGCAATGAAAAAAGGATGCTTCAAGAATCAGTAGACGCTCTTTTTGATAATGGAAGAAGAGGTCGTGCTGTTGCTGGAGCTGGAGGAAGAGGCTTAAAATCATTATCAGACATGCTAAAAGGAAAGCAGGGTAGATTTAGACAGAATCTTCTTGGAAAGAGAGTTGATTATTCTGCAAGGTCAGTGATTGTTGTAGGTCCACATTTGGAGCTTCAGCAATGTGGTTTACCAAAAATGATGGCTTTAGAATTATTTAAACCATTTGTCATGAAAAGATTGGTTGAACTTGGTTTATCTCAAAACATAAAATCAGCAAAAAGGATGGTTGAAAGATCAAGAGCTCAAGTCTGGGATGTACTTGCTGAAGTTATTGAAGAACATCCAGTTTTATTAAACCGAGCTCCAACTTTACATAGACTAGGTATTCAAGCATTTGAACCAATTTTAGTGGAAGGAAAAGCTGTACAAGTACACCCCCTAGTATGTGAAGCTTTTAATGCTGATTTCGATGGAGACCAGATGGCGATACATGTTCCTTTATCAGCAGAAGCTCAAGCAGAAGCAAAGATTTTGATGCTTTCCACAAATAATGTTCTTTCACCAGCAAGTGGCAACCCTATAGTATCTCCAAGTCAAGATATGGTTATAGGTCTTTATTACATAACAGAATGTCATGAAGATTTAGATAATGCATCGAATACTTATGTTGATATTAACGAAGCCCAACTCGCTTATGAGAGTGGTTATATTAAATTACAGACACCTATAAAAGTAAGATTAGGTGAGTTATCAGGAGATCCTGCAATACATAAGAACCTTAAAAGTAGATTTTCAGAGTTAATATCTGAAAAGCCATTTGGTGGTAATGAATTAGTAAATACAACTTTGGGAAGGATGTATTTTAATACTATATTGCCTATAGATTTTCCATATATACAGGGGACAATTAGGAAGCCTGAAATGAAAAAAATTATTTCTGAAATCATTGAAATGTACAATAAAGCTGAATTAAGAGATTTCCTAGATGCTATGAAAAATATTGGGTTTAAGTTTGGTGCAAAAGCTGGATTAACAGTAGCTATGAATGATGTTAAGACCCCTCCAAAGAAAAATGAAATTTTAGAGAAATATGAACAAGAAGCTGAAAAAGTAGAAAATCAATATAAGCAAGATGTCATTACTGAAGCAGAAAGAAAACAGAAGATAATTGAAATATGGAACGAAGCAACAGACAAAGTTCAGTATGCAATGAGTGCTGAGTTAGAGTCAGAAGAATTTAACCCTGTGGACATGATGGTTAAATCAGGTGCGCGAGGAAACATGATGCAGGTAAGACAACTTGCTGGTATGAGAGGACTGGTAGCAAATCCTAAGGGAGATATTATCGAGAGACCAATAAAGAGTAATTTCCGTGAAGGAATGTCTGTATTAGAATATTTTATTTCTACTCATGGTGCAAGGAAAGGTCTTGCAGATACTGCTCTTAGAACTGCTGATTCAGGATATTTAACTAGAAGATTAGTAGATGTAGCTGCTGGCATTGTAATTAAAGGAAAAGGTGACGAAAATATTGACTGGAGAGGAACAGTTAAAAAAGTAAAAGATGAAGACGGGAAAGTAAGTAAGTATCTCCATTCAATAATTTTTGGAAGAGTTTTAAGTGAAGATTTAAAGAAAAATAAAAAAATAATTGAATATGGAAATAAGAAAAAGTTAAGCAAGGGAACTTTTATTGACCTTGAAGCCCTTGATGCAATTGCTAAATCAGGAGTTGATACAGTTAAAGTTCTTTCTCCATTCAACTCACTTGATCCAGAATCAATGGAACCTCTTTGTTATGGATTTAGCTTAGCAACAGGGAAACCTGTTGAAGAAGGTGAGGCTGTTGGAATCATATCTGCTCAATCCATTGGAGAGCCTGGTACACAATTAACAATGAGGACTTTCCATACAGGGGGTGTTGTTGGATTAGATATAACTTCTGGGCTTCCAAGAATAGTAGAACTTTTTGAAGCCAGAACGCCTAAAGGAAAAGCAGTTCTTTCAATCATTGAAGGAAAAATTAAGTCTATTAATACTACTGAAGAGGGCAATAGAATTGTTTCAATTCAAAACGAGAAGGAAGAAATAGAAGTCTTAGTTCTTAGAAGGCAGACACTATTAGTAAATCAAGGAGATAAAGTTAGTGCTGGTCAATCTTTAACTACTGGACCAAAAGACCCTAAAGAAGTTTTACAGATAAATGGTGTTAGAACATGTCAAGAATATCTTGTAGATGAAGTCCAAAAAACTTATCGTGATCAAGGAGTTGAAGTTCATGATAAGCATGTCGAAATGATTGTTCGACAAATGTTAAGAAGAGTAAGAATTGTCAGGACTAATGATTCTGATTACTTACCTAATGAGTTAGTTGACTCGACATTATTTAGGTTTACTAACCAAGAGTTAGTAAAGAAAGGGAAAGTTCCTGCTGAAGGAAGACCAGAACTTATGGGTATCACAAAAGCTAGCCTAGCAACAGATTCTTGGTTATCAGCAGCATCTTTCCAGGAAACAACTAGAGTGCTCACAGAGGCAGCTATGAAAAAGAGTACAGATAGCTTATCTGGTCTAAAAGAGAATGTAATAATTGGTACTTTGATACCTGCAGGAACAGGTTCAGAAGTTTATCAAAAATTACTACCTTCTCTACCTGATGCACCTGAAGTTTCTGATTTAGGGTTTACTGAGGAACCTTCTGAAAATGCTGTAAATGATGAAGATTCTCTCCCAAATCCGGCACAATGGCTAGCTATGTTAGGCGAAGAAGGAGATGAAGAAACAGAGTAAAAACTTGTGAATAATTCATTGTTGTAAGTTTAAATCTGTCATATACTTCTTTTTCGGTAAGAAAAAAATACAATATTTAGATTGGAAAACTAATGCCTACTACACAGCAGTTGGTTAGAAAAGGACGAAAATCCAAAGTGTCTAAAGAAAAGACACCAGGATTAAAGGGATCTCCTCAAAGGAGAGGAGTATGTACTCGCGTGTACACTGTTACCCCTAAGAAACCCAATTCAGCTTTAAGAAAAGTCTGTAGGGTTAGATTATCTACTGGAACTGAAGTAACTGCTTACATTCCAGGAGAAGGCCACAATCTTCAGGAGCACTCAATTGTTTTAGTAAGAGGAGGAAGAGTCAAAGATTTACCAGGAGTTAGATACAAGGTAATTAGAGGAGCACTAGACACATCAGGTGTGGGCGAAAGAAAACAAGCTAGGTCGAGATACGGAAGTAAAAAAGGTTAATTATGAGAAGAGGACCATCCTTAAAAAGAAAAGCTGAGGCAGACCCCTTATTTAACAGTATTTTAGTTTCACAATTAACTAACCAAGTTTTATTAGATGGTAAAAAAGATACAGCAAGAAACATAGTTTACAAAGCTCTTGAATTAGTAGAAAAGCAAAGTGGAGGAGACCCTCTCAACACACTAAAAGAAGCATTTGAAAATGTTAAACCTCAGATTGAAACTAAATCTAGAAGGGTTGGAGGCACAAACTATCAAGTACCTATGGAAGTACCACACAGAAGAGGTACAACTTTAGCTATAAGGTGGATTGTTGATGCATCAAGAAAAAGAGGAGAGAAAACAATGGCTGAAAGATTAGGACGTGAAATTATTGATGCAAGTAAGAAGACAGGTGCTTCTGTTAAAAAACGTGAAGACGTCCACAAGATGGCAGAATCGAATAGAGCATTTGCTCACTATAGGTGGTAGGTATGTCAGGAAGAACAATAGATTTAAAGAATTTAAGAAATATTGGGATTATGGCTCATATAGATGCTGGTAAAACAACCCTAACTGAAAGAATACTTTATTACACAGGAAAAACATACAAAATTGGTGAAGTTCATGATGGTGCTGCTGTGATGGATTGGATGGAACAAGAGCAAGAGAGAGGGATTACTATAACATCTGCTGCTACTACCTGTTCTTGGAATAATCATACAATTAATATTATTGACACCCCTGGTCACGTAGACTTTACAGTTGAAGTAGAGAGATCATTAAGAGTTTTAGATGGAGCCGTTGCTGTTTTTGATGGTGTTGCAGGCGTTGAGCCACAATCTGAAACAGTCTGGAGGCAAGCTGATAAATACAATGTTCCAAGGATTTGCTTTATTAATAAACTAGACAGAACAGGTGCTGACTTTGATTTTGACGTTCAATCAATTATTGAAAGGTTAGAAGCTAGACCAGCAGTTTTACATATACCAATTGGGTCAGAAGCAAATTTTGTTGGAGTTATTGATTTAGTCGAAATGAAAGCTCACACATGGACTAAAGATGATGGCTCTGAATGGGATATTTCTGAAATTCCAGAAGATAAATTAAATGAAGCCCAATCAAAAAGGCAGGAATTACTAGATATTATTGTTGAAGCTGATGATGATGTAATGGAAAAATATTTAGGAGATGAAGAGCTCACAGTAGAAGAAGTAAAGAAAGCAATAAGAAAAGGTACTTTAGATGGTTTATTTGTTCCGGTTTTAGCTGGTAGTGCATTTAAGAATAAAGGGGTTCAACTCCTTTTAGATGCCGTGGTTGACTATTTACCATGTCCTTTGGATATAGAGCCAGTAAAAGGTTTTAAACCTGGTGAAGAAGATAATGAGATTGAGAGAAAGCATTCAGATGAAGAACCTTTCTCAGCTTTGGCTTTTAAAGTTGTTAGTGATCCCCATGTTGGAAAACTTACCTATTTCAGGGTTTATTCAGGAACTCTAAATAAGGGAGATAAAGTACAAAACACAACAACAGGAAAAGATGATAGACTTGGGAGAATTTTAAGAATGCACTCTAATTCAAGAGAAGATATAGATTTTATCTCTACAGGAGATATTGTTGCGGGAGTTGGTTTAAAAAATGCAAAAACTGGAGATACATTATCTGATTCGTCGAATTTAATTCAGTTAGAATCTATGACTTTTCCAGAACCAGTAATATCCGTAGCTATTGAACCAAAATCCAAAGCTGATGAAGAAAAATTATCAGAAGGTTTACAAAAATTAGCTGAAGAGGATCCAACATTTAAGGTAAATTCAGACGAAGAGACTGGTCAAACAATAATTTCAGGAATGGGAGAGTTACATCTAGACATTCTAGTTGATAGACTTAAACGAGAATTCAAGGTTGAAGCAAATATTGGTAAACCTCAAGTAGCATACAGAGAAGCGCTTAAAAAATCCGCAAATGTCGAAGCAAAATATATTAGACAAAGTGGAGGTAGGGGTCAATATGGCCATGTAGTTATGGAATTTGAACCTACAAATGAAGGTTATGAATTTGTTGACTTAATTAAGAGCGGAAGAATACCTAAGGAGTATATACCTTCTGTTAATGCTGGTGTTGAATCTGCAATGGAATCAGGTGTTTTGGCTGGCTATCCATTAGTAAATGTTAAAGCAACTCTTGTAGATGGCTCTTATCATGATGTTGATTCATCAGAAATGGCATTTAAGATAGCTGGATCAATGGCATTAAAGGACGGAGCAAAGAAAGCTGGAGTTAAGTTATTAGAACCAGTAATGACTGTAGAGGTTGTTACACCAGAAGATTTTATGGGAGATGTTGTCGGAGATCTTTCTTCAAGAAGAGGAAAGATAGCTGAAATGGAGCAAAGAGGATCTGCAAAGGTCGTTAATGCAAAAGTACCATTATCAGAAATGTTCGGTTATGCAACTGATTTGCGTTCTCGAACTCAAGGCCGTGCAACATTTACGATGCAGTTTGATAGTTATGAGGACGTACCAGACAGCATAACTAAAGAAATAACTGCGAGTATTCGTGGAGTAGAGGTAGAAGTTTAAACCTGAATAGGTTTGAATTTAAAAAAAAGGAGAAAATATGTCAAAGGAAAAATTTGACCGTAGCAAGCCTCATGTGAACGTTGGTACAATGGGACACATTGACCACGGTAAAACCACATTGACGGCCGCTATTACAAAAGTTTTAGCTGAAGCTGGTTCCGGCGAGGTTACTGCTTTTGATGAAATTGATAAAGCCCCTGAAGAGAGGGAAAGAGGAATCACAATCCAGATTGCTCACGTAGAGTATGAAACTGAAAATAGACATTATGCTCACGTAGACATGCCTGGTCACGCTGATTATGTAAAAAATATGATTACAGGAGCAGCGCAGGTTGATGGAGCTATTTTGGTTGTTTCTGCAGCAGATGGACCAATGCCACAGACGAGAGAGCACGTTCTCTTAGCTAGGCAGGTTGGTGTACCAGCTATTGCAGTGTTTCTTAATAAAGTCGATCAAGTAGATGATGATGAGCTTTTAGATCTTGTAGAGATGGAAGTTAGAGAATTATTAAATGAATACGACTTTCCAGGTGATGATGTTCCTGTTGTTAAAGGTTCAGCACTCGCAGCTCTTGAAGGGAAAGAAGAAGGAGTAAATGCAGTTCTAGAATTAATGGAACAAGTTGACGCCTACATTGAAGAGCCAACAAGAATAGTTGACAAACCATTTTTGATGCCTGTTGAGGATGTGTTCTCTATCACTGGTAGAGGTACTGTTGTTACAGGAAGAATTGAACAAGGTATTGTTAACGTTAACGAAGAAGTTGAGATTGTTGGAATTAGGGAAACATCTAAATCAGTTTGTACTGGTGTTGAGATGTTTAGAAAACTTCTTGATGAAGGTAGAGCTGGTGACAACGTAGGACTTCTTTTAAGAGGTGTTGAGAAAGATGATGTTGAGAGAGGCCAAGTTATTGCTAAACCTGGTTCAATCACACCACATACTAAGTTTGAAGCTGAAGTATATGTGCTTACAAAAGAAGAAGGTGGAAGACACAACCCATTCTTCAAAGGATATAGACCTCAGTTTTATTTCAGAACTACAGATGTAACAGGCGAAGTAAACCTTCCAGAAGGTACCGAAATGGTTATGCCGGGTGACAATGTATCAATCTCTGTCGAGCTTATATCTCCAATCGCTATGGAAGAAGGAGTAAAGTTTGCTATTAGAGAAGGTGGCAGAACTGTAGGTGCTGGACAGGTGACAAAAGTTATAGAGTAATTAAAAAAAACCGGGAGTAAAATTAAACTCCCGGTTTTTTTAAGGTAGAAATGGCAAAAAAAGATCAACAGATAAGAATAAAACTGAAGGCTTACGACAATTATGTTGTAGATGAATCAGCACGAAAAATTGCTGAAACAGTTATGAAAACACAGGCTAAAGTCAAGGGGCCTATTCCTTTGCCTACCCAAATACATAGGTACTGTGTAATAAGATCTCCACATGTTGACAAAAAATCAAGAGAACATTTTGAAATGAGAATTCACAAGAGGTTAATTGACATAGTTGAACCTACTCCAAAAACAGTAGATTCGTTAATGAGGTTGGACTTACCTGCTGGTGTAGAAGTGGAGATTAAATTATGAATGCCTTAATAGCAAGAAAAGTTGGGATGACTCAAATATTTGATGAAAATTCTATTGCTTTAGGTGTAACAGTTCTAGATGTTTCAGATTGCAGAGTGGTACAGATAAAGTCTGAAGATTCTGATGGATATAATGCTGCTCAATTAACAATAGGTAAAGCTAAAAATGTTAATAAACCTCTATCAGAACATTATAGAAAAAACAATGTTGAGCCAGGAGAGGTATTGCTTGAAGTTCCAATAGAACCAGATTCTGGAGTTCAGCCTGGAATGATAATAAATGTCACAGACTTTTTTGAAATAGGTCAAAAAGTTGACATTACAGGATTCTCTAAAGGACAAGGATTCAGCGGAGTAATGAAGAGACATAATTTTTCTGGACAAAGAGCAAGCCATGGTGTTCATAAAGTACACAGGGCTGGAGGTTCTATAGGAAATGCCTCTTATCCTGGAAGAGTTTTCAAAGGTCAAAAAATGGCAGGAAGAATGGGCAATGAGAAAAATACTATACAATCTGTAACTGTTGTTGGTATTGATGAAGACAAGAATTATCTTTTAGTAAATGGCTCGGTACCTGGCAAAAAAGGAAATATTGTTCAAGTAAGGCCAGCAGTAAAGCTTTTAAATGCTGATGAAAAAAATACAACTTCAACAAAAATTATAGAAAGAAATAATAAAGAAGAAGTTTTGGAAGAAGAATAAATAATGAGTATTAAATTATCAACTTATAAAACTGAAGAAAAAAAAGTCTTAGAAGAGCAATATGAATTTAACGTTGTTGACGACATTAATATTGGGCTTCTCCATCAAGTTTCAAAAGCTAACAGAACAAATCATAGAAACAATACTGCCTCAGTGAAGACCAGGGCAGAAGTATCGGGAACAGGCGCTAAGCCGTGGGCTCAAAAAGGAACAGGAAGAGCAAGACAAGGTTCATTAAGGTCGCCTCAATTTGTAGGAGGTGGAGTAGCTCATGGCCCAGGTGGAAGAGTTTATATAGATAGAACACCAAAAAAAATGAAAAGAAAATCGTTAGATATGGCAATCTCAAAAAGGATTAGTGAAGAGTCAGTATTTGTAGTTGACAGCAAAGGGATGGAGAAACCATCAACAAAGATAGCCTCGTCAATTCTTAATGAATTTAAAATAAATAAACCATTTACTTTTGTTTATTCTGAGAATGATGACGTCCTTATAAAATCATTTAGAAATATAAAAAAATCAAATATTGTTTCTGTTTCAAAACTTTCAACATTTGATGTTATATCTAAGGACTATATTATTTTCTCAATGAACGGTATTAATGATATATCTAAGGAATCAAAATGAAATATCTTGAGGATGTATTAATTTCGCCAGTAATTTCAGAAAAGTCGTACGATCGTATTGCTGATTCAAATTCCTATACTTTTTTTGTTCATCCAGGATCAGATAAAACAGAAATAAAAAGAGCTGTAAAAGAACTCTTTGATGTCGATGTTCTTTCAGTAAACACAATGTATAGGAAAGGCAAGAAGAAAAGATTTGGATTTGTATTTGGACAACAAAGTACTAGGAAAATAGCTATAGTGACCCTTCAAGAAGGTCAGACAATAGAGGCTTTTGGGGTTTAATTATGGGATCGAAAAAAATTAGACCAGTAACGCCAAGTATGAGGGGGCAGGTATCTGGTGATTTCAAAGAAATAACAAAATCTAAGCCTGAAAAATCTTTAATAAGGTCAAAAAAATCTTCAGGTGGTAGAAATAATAAAGGCAGGATAACATCAAGACATAGAGGTGGTGGGCATAAAAAGAAGTATAGAGTTCTCGATTTCAAAAGAATCAAAGATGGTATACCAGGGAAGGTTGCTTCTATTGAATATGATCCAAATAGAAATGCAAGAATAGCATTAATACACTACGTAGATGGTGAGAAAGCTTATATAATTGCGCCTGATGGTATAACAGTTGATTCATTCATTGAGTCTGGACCTAAAGCAGACATTAAAGATGGAAATTCTCTACCTTTAAGAAATATTCCTTCAGGTACATTTGTCCATGCAGTTGAACTTCGTCCAGGCGGTGGAGCTAAAATGGCTAGATCTGCAGGATCTTCCGTTCAGCTAATGAGTAAAGAAGGAGGCCTTGCATTATTGAGGTTACCTTCTGGGGAAATGAGAACAGTTCCTATGGATTGTAGAGCTACTGTTGGCACTGTTGGAAATGCTGAAGCTGAATTAACTAAGTTAGGAAAAGCCGGTAGAAAACGCTGGAAAGGCGTTAGACCTCAAACAAGAGGAGTTGCAATGAATCCTGTTGACCATCCTTTAGGCGGTGGAGAAGGGAAATCTTCAGGGGGAAGGACTCCTGTAAGCCCATGGGGTAAACCAGAGGCTAAAACACGAAAAAAGAAAAAATATAGCAATAAATCAATTATTAGAGGAAGATCCCAAAGAGGAAGAGGATAGTTATATGTCAAGAAGTTTAAGAAAAGGACCATTTGTGGACAACCATCTATTGACCAAAGTTGAGAATGCACAAAATAGTGGAGATAAAAGTGTAATAAAAACATGGAGTAGACGTTCAACAATTGTTCCTGAAATGGTAGGCCTAACTATTGCAGTTCATAACGGAAGACAACATTTACCAGTTTTTATAACAGAAGCAATGGTTGGTCACAAATTAGGAGAGTTTGCACCTACAAGAACATTTAGAGGACACCCGGGACAGAGCAGTGGATAATCAAGTAATAAGAGCAAAGAGTAAATATGTGAGGCAATCTCCTTATAAAGTTAGATTGGTTCTAAATTTAATAAGAGGGTTAGAAGTAAACGAAGCGCTTCATATATTATCATTCACAAAAAGAAAAGCCGCAGAAGAAATTAAACAAGTACTCGAAAGCGCTATTGCAAATGCAGAGTCAAGTATGGGGGTAAGTTCTTCTGACTTATTTATTTCAAAAGCTATTGCTGACGAAGGTCCAACCTTAAAGAGATTTAGACCAAGAGCCAGAGGAAGAGCTGGGAGAATTAATAAAAGAACAGCACATTTGACTATTGAATTAGAGAGTATAGGAGAATAATGGGTCAGAAAACACATCCTTATGCATTTAGAATCGGAATTGTAAATGACTGGAAGTCAAGATGGTTCAGTGATAAAGACTATACAAAACTTGTTAATCAAGATTATAAAATTAGAGAATTTTTAACTTCTCAATTGATTAAAGGAGCCGTATCAAGAATCGACATTGAAAGAACTCGTGATAAAGTTCAGGTAGACATTCACACAGCAAGGCCCGGAGTTGTAATTGGGAGAAAAGGTATTGAGGCAGATAGATTAAGAAAAGGCTTAGAAGGCCTAACAAGTCAGCCGGTAAAGCTTAATATAATTGAAGTTAGGGATGCGGAATTAGATGCGCAATTATTGGCTCGTGCGATAGCAGATCAACTCGAAAGCAGGGTTGCATTTAGAAGAGCTATGAAGCGTGCTGTAGGGGCTGCATTAAAGGCTGGAGCTGAAGGTGTAAGGGTAGAATGCTCAGGCAGACTTGGTGGAGCTGAGATGGGAAGAAGAGAATGGTATAGAGAAGGAAGAGTACCACTCCATACTTTAAGAGCAGATATAGATTTTGGTAGGGCAACTGCTCATACAACAGTAGGAACTTTAGGTGTAAAAGTATGGGTATACAAGGGAGATGTTGTAAGTTCTAACAAGCTACATCAAGACAAAATAGCAGCAGAAGCAAGCTTAGCAAGCGGAGGTCCTGCAAAAGGTAGAGTAAAATCTGTTAAGTCTAGAGTAGAAGCAGCCGTAGGAGAAACGAAAGATTCACGGTTACTTGAAGCAGGTGGTGGCAAGAAAGCTGGAGACAACAGTCCTAAATTAGTAGAAGCAGGTGGCGGTACAAAGATAACAAGAGAAAAAGCCCAAGAACAGTTTGAAGAAGAAAAATCTATTTTGGAAGAAGAGTAAATATGTTGATGCCAAAAAAAACTAAATATAGAAAATCCCACAGAGGCAGAAGAAAGGGAATGTCAAAAGGCGGGAATGAAGTTCAATTCGGTGATTATGGACTTCAAGCAGTAGAAACTTCTTATATAACTGGAAGGCAAATTGAAGCCGCTCGAATAACTATTACCAGAACCATGAAAAGAGGGGGTAAAGTATGGATAAATATATTTCCTCATAAGCCAGTTACACAAAAGCCTGCTGAAGTAAGAATGGGTTCAGGAAAGGGGAACGTTGAATATTATGTTGCTGTTGTTAAGCCAGGTAGAATAATATTTGAAATTTCTGGTGTACCAGAAGACGTAGCACGAGAAGCAATGAGAAAAGCAGGACATAAATTACCAATTAAAACTAAATTTGTATCAAGGAATATATGAGTATTAAAGATTTAAGAGAGCTTTCAGTTGGTGAATTAGAAAATAAGATTTTTGATCTTAAGAAAGAGTTGATGGATGCAAGATTTTCTTTAGCAACAAGTCAAATAGAAGATACTTCAATTTTTAAAAAAATAAAAAAAGAAATTGCACAAACCAATACTGTTTTAAAAGAAAAACAAGAAGAAAAAAAAATGAAAGAAAGAGAAGATGAGTGAATTAACTAGAACTTCAAGAAAAGTAAAGACTGGTGTTGTTGTTTCTGACAATAGAGAAAATACAGTAACTATTGCTATTGAACTTCAGTATCCTCACCCGAAATACGGAAAGATTGTTAAGAAAACAAGAAAGCTACATGCTCATGATGATAAATTTGACTCTAAGATTGGCGACACTGTAAAAATAATGGAAACTAAACCAATGTCAAAAACAAAAAGATGGAGAGTGACTGAAGTGATTGAGAGGGCGAGATGATACAGAAAGAGTCACGTCTCAAAGTTGCAGATAATTCTGGTGCAAAAGAAGTTTTATGTATAAAAGTTAAAGGAAGTTCAAGGATTAGATACGCAGGTTTAGGAGATGTATTTACAGCTACCGTTAAAGACGCAATCCCTGGAGGTCAGATTAAAAAAGGTGATATTGTTGAAGCTGTTGTTGTAAGAACAAGGAAAGAGACAAGAAGAAAAGACGGTACATATATAAGATTTGATGAAAATGCTTGTGTAATCTTAAATGACCAAGATCAGCCAAGAGGTACAAGAATTTTTGGGCCTGTTGGTAGAGAGCTAAGAGAAAAGAAATTTATGAGAATAGTTTCTCTTGCCCCAGAGGTGCTTTAATGAAAATTAAAAAAGGAGATACAGTTAAGATAATTTCCGGAAAAGATAACGGAAAAGAAGGTAAAGTATTGCAAGTTTTTCCTAAAAAGAGTCTTGTTTTAGTTGAAGGTGTCAATATAGCAAAGAAGCACCAAAAACCACAAGGTCAAACTATGCAAGGTGGAGTCATTGATAAGAGTATGCCAATTCATATTTCAAATGTTGCATTGATTGTGAAAAAGAAAAGTGGAAGAGTTAACTATAAATTTGATAAAAATGGCAATAAATATAGAGTACTTGCCCAAACAGGTGATGAAGCATGAGCCCTAGATTAAAAAATAAGTATAATTCTGAATTAACTATAAAGATTAAAAAAGAACTTAATTTAAGTAACGTTAATGAGATACCTACTCTAGAAAAAATTGTAATTAATATAGGTGATGGGAAAGCTGCTACAGATGGTAGAGCATTGGAATCTATGGTTGAAGAGTTGGCAGCTATTTCTGGACAAAAGCCAATTATCAAAAGAGCTAAAAAATCTATTGCTGGTTTCAAAATCAGAGAGGGAATGCCAATAGGTGCGTCTGTAACAATAAGAGGGGACAGAATGTGGGAGTTCTATGATCGCTTTGTTCAAGTAGTAGTACCAAGGATTAGGGATTTTAGAGGATTCAGTATTAAGTCTTTTGATGGAAATGGTAATTATTCTTTAGGTTTAAATGAACAATTAGTTTTTCCTGAAGTCGAATATGATAAAGTTAGAGATATTCGAGGCATGAATATTACTATTTGTACTACTGCTAACGATAATAATCAAGGGCATGTATTATTAAATTCTTTAGGATTTCCATTTAGGGAGAATTAATTATGGCTAAAACAAGTAAAGTAGCGAAAAATAATAAGAGGCTTGAAACTTCAAATTTTTACTATGAAAAAAGAAGAGAGTTATTAAAAATTATAAAAGACCCTGATTCATCTTATGATGATAAAAGAGAAGCTCAAAAGAAAATTGGAAAAATGCCAAGAGATGCTTCAGCTACTCGTCATAGAAACAGATGTCAAGTGACTGGTAGGCCTAGAGGTACATTAAGAAAATTTGGAATGTCTAGAAATACATTTAGGGATTTAGCATTAAAAGGAGAACTTCCTGGAATAAAGAAAGCTTCGTGGTAATAATGACTACAGATCCAATTTCAGATTTGTTAACTAGATTAAGGAATGCATCTATGGTATCTAAACATACTATTGAAGTGCCTCATTCTAAATATAAATTTGAATTAGCCAAGCTGTTGAAAGAAGAAGGGTATGTTTTAGATGTAAAAACTTTAGGCGAAGGATCAAAAAAAATAATTAATATTGAATTAAAATACTCTGAAGAAGGCAAGTCTGTTATTTCAGGAATGAATAGACTTTCTAGACCAGGTAAGAGAGTATATTCAAGCTTTGATAAATTGCCTAGAAACAATGGTGGTTTAGGAACAGTTATAGTTTCAACTTCCAGAGGTTTGTTGTCTGATTCAGAAGCTAGAAAGAGAAAATTAGGCGGAGAAATAATTTGCGAGGTTTGGTCATGAGTCGTATTGGAAATAAGCCAATAGTGATCCCAGAAGGTGTAGAAGTTAAAGCCAATGGAATGGAAATATTAGTTAAAGGTAGCAAAGGTGAGTTAACCACTAAAGTTGCTGATGAAAGAATAAAATTTGAGATAACACCTGAATCCTTAGTTTTTTCTAGATCATCTGAGGATAAAGAAGTAAAAAGCCTTCATGGTCTGTATAGATCTTTAGTATCAAACAATATAGTTGGTGTCTCAGAAGGATATAAGAAAACTCTATCTTTAGTGGGTGTTGGACATAGGGTTGCACTAAAAGGTAATGACTTAGAAATTTTATGTGGTTTTTCTCATCCAGTAATTTATAAAAAAGTTGAAAATATCAAATTTGAAGTACCTGACCAAAATACAATAATAATTTCTGGTATAGATAAAGCACTTGTTGGTCAAGTTGCAGCAAACATAAGAGCTATTAAACCTCCGGAGCCTTATAAGGGGAAAGGTATCAGATATGAAGATGAATATGTTAGAAGAAAAGCAGGCAAGGCCGCTGTTGCTACAACTGGAGCATAAAAAATGAAATTAAAGAATAAAAATTTAAGACACAAAAGGAAAATAAGAATAAGAAAAAAGATTATTGGTATGGAAAACAAACCTAGGCTTGCAGTTTATAAAAGTAATAAAAATATTTACGTTCAAGCTATAGATGACTTAAATCAAAAAACAATTGCAACTTCAAGTACTTTATCAGAGGAATTAAAATCTCAGTCCTTATCACTTGAATCGGCTAAAAAAGTCGGAGAGCTGATTGGAGACCAACTAATTAACTTAGGCATAGGTGAAGCAGTTTTTGATAGAGGTGGTTATGTATATCATGGAAGAGTAAAAGCTTTAGCTGATGGAATAAGAGAAAAAGGGATAAATTTTTGATGAGTGTCGAAGAACTTCAAGAGAGTGTAATCCATATAAATAGGGTTGCAAAAGTCGTTAAAGGAGGTAGGAATTTTGCCTTTACAGCATTAGTTGCTGTTGGAGATGGTAATGGCAATGCTGGAATTGGGTATGGAAAAGGATCAGAAGTTCCACTTGCTATTCAAAAAGCAATAGAAAATGCAAAAAAGAATATACACGCTATTCCAATGGCAGGAAGCACTATAGTCCATTCAATTATTGGTGAGCATGGCTCCTCAAGAGTTTTATTAAAACCAGCAGCACCAGGGACAGGAGTTATAGCTGGAGGAGCTGCTAGACAAGTGTTAGAAGCAGCTGGTGTTAAGGATATTCTTGCTAAATCCCTTGGGTCACCAACACATTTGAATGTTGCTAAAGCAACATTAAATGGATTATTGAATCAAAGAACTCCTGATTCTGTTGCTGCCCTAAGAGGTAAAAAAGTTTCTGAAGTTGCGCCACAAGGTTTAATTGATGCTTATGAAAAAACAAAATCAGAAAGAAAAATTAAGGTGAATGATGGCGAAAGTTAAGATCACTCTTAAAAGGAGTCTTATTGGTCAAGGTCATAAATCAAGAGAAACAATTAAGTCCTTGGGCTTAAAAAAAATCAATTCTACTGTTGAAAAAGAATTAGATAATTCACTAGAAGGGATGTTGAATGTTGTAAATCATCTAGTGACTATAGAAGAGGTGAGTAAATGAGTAAATTAAGATATCATCATTTAAAACCCTCACCAGGATCTACAAAGTCAAAGCTAAGGAAGGGACGTGGAGAAGCTGGCAAAAGAGGAAAGACTGCTGGTAGAGGAACAAAGGGTACTGGTGCAAGAAAAACTGTACCTGCTTACTTTGAGGGTGGTCAGATTCCTTTATACAGGAGGATTCCAAAGTTAAGAGGGCTAAAAAATAAGCCAAAAATGTCTTATGTAGTTGTAAATGTATCAGACCTTCAAGCTAAAGATTTGGAAGGAGATGTGAATACAGATACACTCAGAGAAGTGGGATTAACAAGAAAAAAAGGATTAGTAAAAATTTTAGGAAATGGTGAGATTTCTAATTCTGTAAATTTAAAAGTACATTCTGTGAGTACAGTAGCTAAAGAAAAAATTGAAAAAGCTGGTGGAACAGTTGAGATTATAGAGGTCTAAATTGAAACTATCTATTTTTAAATACATGTTTAAAATTCCAGACCTTAGGAAAAGAATCATATTTACCCTATTGATGTTTGGTGTTTACAGACTTGGAGCAGCGGTCCCTGTACCCGGTGTTGATTTAGAAGCTGTACAGAGACTTACTGAATCAGGAACTCAGGCTGGAATATATGGTTTGTTAAATTTATTCTCAGGTGGAGCGCTTGAAACTTTTTCAGTGTTTGCTTTAGGAATAATGCCCTATATAACCTCAAGCATTATTCTTCAACTTCTTACTGTTGTAATTCCTAGACTACAAAAACTCCAAGAAGAAGGAGAGTCTGGTAGAAAAGTAATTACTCAGTGGACCCGTTACTTGACAGTTGTTTTGGCTCTTTTACAATCAACTGGTTTGACTTATATATTTTCACGAGGAAGCTTAACAGGTGGAATCTCACTAATTCCAAATTACACCCCTTCAAGGGTTGGTCTAATAGTCTTGACAATGACAGCTGGAACAGCTTTTATAATGTGGCTTGGAGAACTTATCTCACAAAGAGGTATTGGTAACGGCATGTCCTTAATTATTTTTGCAAGCATAATTAGCCAACTACCAGCAAGTTTTGGTGGAGCTTATCAGGTTACAGCCGGGCAAGGTAGAATTGGCCAGTTCTCTGTACTTGTCTTTATGTTTTTTCTAATGATTGTTGGAATAATATATGTTGAACAAGGACAGAGGAGAATCCCAATACAGTTTGCAAAAAGAGTTAGAGGAAGAAAGGTTATGGGTGGGCAAAGTACATACATACCATTAAAAGTTAACAGTGCAGGAGTAATACCTGTTATTTTTGCAACAAGCGTTTTGTTTTTCCCAGCTCTAATTGCAACATCTTTACCACAAGATAATAGAATTACTGCTGGAATTAGGAATTGGATAGATGTAAATTTAGCTAACTCCCAAGGAACAAGTTGGTTTTATATCTTTTTCTTAGGTATGTTAATTATATTTTTTACTTATTTTTATACGACTATTCAATTTGATCCAGTTAGACAGTCTGACATGATAAGAAGACAAGGTGGTTTTATCCCTGGGGTAAGACCTGGAATATCAACTACTAACTATTTATCACATATTATTAATAGAATAACTTTACCTGGTTCTGTATTTTTGGCATCAGTAGCAGTCTTACCTTCTATAGCTTCAGCAATATGGGATATTCCACTTGGATTTAGTGGGATCTCTATTTTAATTACAGTTGGAGTAGCTTTAGAAACAATGAAACAAATTGATAGTCAGTTGAGTATGAGAAACTATGAAGGGTTCATTGATTGACCAACATACTTATTTTTCTTGGACCACCAGGATCAGGTAAAGGTACACAAGCTGAAAAAATTTCAGAGAAATTTCAAATAGCCCATATTTCTACAGGGGTAATGTTAAGAGATCATGTAGACCGGAAAACTGATTTAGGAATTAAAGCTAAGAGTATTTTAGATGAAGGAAGTCTTGTACCTGATAATTTGGTTATAGAGATGTTAAAAGATCGTTTAGATTCGGATGATTGCAAAAATGGGGCTATATTGGATGGTTTTCCAAGAACATTACCACAAGCCTTAAGCCTGGAGAATGATGAAAAATTTAGTATTAAGAGTGTAATTTTTTTTGATGTTAACCAGGAAGAGTTAGTAAAAAGAATGCTTGAAAGAGGTAGGTCAGACGACACAGAAGAATCTATAAAAGTAAGATTACAAGTTTATTTAAACGAGACAGAACCATTAGTTGGTTTCTATTCTAAAAAAAATCTTTTAACTGAAATTAATGCTTTAGGCTCTGTAGATGATATTTCTTCTAGCATTTCAGAATTGATTAATTTATAAATGATAACTTATAAATCTGAAGAAGATTTTAAGAATATGAGCAAGGCAGGTTCAATAGTTGCAAGTATTCATAAAGAACTAGAATATGCTTCAATTCCAGGTACAAAACTAGAAGATCTAAATAATTTAGCAGAAGAAATCATTAAGAAATCAAATTCTGTTTCAAGCTTTCTAAACTATAGAGGTTTTCCTTCGTATATTTGTGCTTCACCAAATGATGTAATAGTTCATGGGATACCTGTAAATTATATTGTTGAAGAGGGTGATGTGCTTTCAATAGATGTTGGTGTATCAGTCAATGGTTTTCATGCTGATGCAGCATTAACATATGGTATTGGAAAAATATCTAAAGAGAATCAAGCATTAATTCAAACAACTAAGAAAGCTCTATATGAAGGAATTAAATTAGTTAGTAACGGACAGAAGATTGGAACTATAGGAAATAAAATAGAAAAAATTGGTAAAAATAATTCTTATGGAGTAGTAAGAGAATATGTTGGTCATGGTATAGGACTTGAAATGCACGAAGATCCACAAATTCCAAATTACGGTATTAAAGGAAAAGGGTTTACTTTAAAAACTGGTATGGCCATTTGTATAGAACCAATGTTTAATCTAGGTTCTGCTGAAACTAAAGTAGATCAAGATGGGTGGACTGTACGAACCGTTGATGGTTTAAATTCAGCACATTTCGAGCATACAATTGGAATTTTAGATAATGAAATATGTATTTTCACGGAGAAGTAAAATGAAAAATGTGTTGGTAATACTATATAATCGCACTAATCTGATAAGTCGGTCTTGAAATCAAGGTTAATTTGGTAGAAAAAGAGAAAAACATAATTAAAGTACAAGGTACTGTAACTGAAACCTTACCAAATGCCTCTTTTAAGGTTGAACTTGAAAGTGGTGCTGAAATATTGGCACATGTTTCGGGAAAGATGAGGATGAAATATATTAGAATTCTTCCAGGAGATGTTGTCGAGATGGAAGTTTCACCTTATGATCCTACAAGAGGTAGGATTACTTGGAGACATAAATGAAAGTAAAAGCAAGTATAAAAAAACGTGGTCCTAATGACCAAATTGTTAGACGTAAGGGAAAACTTTATGTAATTAACAAAAAGAATCCAAGAAATAAACAGAGACAAGGTTAAATTTTAATGGCAAGAATTTCAGGAATAGATATACCAAGAGAAAAAAGAGTAATTGCTTCTTTGAGATACATTCATGGTATAGGTTCAAAAAGAGCAGAAGAAATTTGTACTGATTTGAAAATTAATCCTGATACAAGGGTTAGTAATTTAACAAATGATGAAATTGCTCAAATAAGAAAATACATTGAATCAAATTTTAGAGTTGAAGGTGACTTGAGAAGAGATGTTTCACAAAATATTAGAAGAAAAACAGAAATTGGAACTTACCAAGGAATCAGACATCGAAGTGGGTTACCTGTAAGAGGCCAAAGAACTCATACAAATGCAAGAACAAGAAAAGGTCCAAGATTTGCAGTTGCTGGCTCAAAGAAAGTTCTAAAGTAATGGCTGAATCAAAATCAAAAAAGAAAGTAAAAAGAAAAGTTTCTTCAGGTGTTGCCCATATAAAAGCAAGCTTTAATAATACAATTATTAATATTGCAGACTCAAATGGTGAAACTATTGTTTGGACTTCTGGAGGCTCAGTGGGATTTAAAGGTTCCCGAAAATCTACTCCATATGCCGCACAAGTAGCTGCCGAGGAAGCAGTAAGAAGGGCTACAGAGTATGGACTCCATAAATTAGATATTGTTATAAGCGGAACGGGTGCTGGAAGAGAGACAGCAGTGAGGACATTACAAAATATGGGAATGGATGTCGGAGCCATCAAAGATATTACACCAACACCTCATAATGGATGTAGACCCAAAAAAAGAAGGAGAGGTTAATGGCCAGGTATACAGGTCCAAGAGTTAGAGTCTCACGAAGAATAGGTTTTAATGTTTTTGAAAATAAAAAAGGAGACAAAGCACTTCAAGATAGACCGTATCCACCAGGAGAAAATGGTAGAAAAAGATTAAGAGAAACTGATTATGGTACTCAACTAAAAGAAAAACAAAAAGTTAGATATATGTATGGAATAATGGAAAAACAATTTAGAAATTATTATAAAACTGCTTCAAGGATGACAGGGATTACTGGAGAAAATTTACTTATTCTTCTTGAGTCCAGGCTTGATAACGTTATATATAGGTCAGGTTTTGCTTCATCAAGACCACAGGCAAGGCAACTCGTTTCTCATAGGCATTTTAAATTAAATGGTAAATTAGTTGATATACCATCTATTCAGATTCAACCTGGAGACAAGATTGAGTTAAAAGAATCTAGTCAAAACATTATTTCAATTCAACACAGTATAGATACAGGACAAGATAGAGAAGAAGCAAATTGGTTAAATGTAGACAAAAATAAAAAAAATATTGAAGTATTATCACAACCATCAAGAAATGATGCAAGTCAACAAATTGAAGAACAATTAATAGTAGAGCTTTATTCAAAATAGAATATTTTAGAAAGGAGAAATAACGTTGCTAATATTACAAAGACCAGAGATATCACTTAAAGAGGTAAGTGAGAATAGATCTGTATTTACAATTGAACCATTAGAGCCAGGATTTGGATTAACTCTTGGTAATACAATGAGAAGAGCTTTACTCTCAAGAGTGCCTGGTGTTGCTGTAACAGGAGTAAAAATTGAAGGTGTAAACCATGAGTTTACTTCTATTCCAGGTGTAATAGAAGACGTGTTAGATGTTTTATTAAACCTAAAAAGACTTGTATTACGTGTAGAGGATTTAGATAGCCATACTTTGACGGTTAAAGCAAAAGGTCCAGGAGAAGTAAAAGCAGCACAGATTCAATGTCCAGCTGGTGTAGAAGTAATCAACACAGATCTAACTATTTGTTCTCTTTCTAATGAAGCAAATTTAGATATGGAAGTTTCAATTGCACATGGTGTTGGGTATATTCTAGCTGAAAAAAATAAAACTAGTGATGCTAACTTCATTCCAGTTGATTCAATCTTTTCTCCTATTTTAAAGGTAAACTATTCAGTTTCTCCCACTCAAGTTGGTCAAGTAACAAACTATGACAAGTTAACAATTGATGTTGAAACAGACGGCTCTATAAAACCAAGTGAGTCTATTTCATCAGTTGGAAAAACCCTTGGAGAATTGTGGAAGCTATTCGCAGACATTGATGAAGGAGTTGGTCTTGAATTAGGAGAGTTAACAATTTCTGAAGGCAGCTCTCCAGATTTATCTTTGTCTGTAGATGCACTTGATCTTTCAGAAAGACCAAGAAATTGCCTTGGTAGGGAAAACATAACAACTGTTGGTCAAATTCTTGAGTACACAGAAGATGACTTACTAAATTTAACTAATTTTGGTCAAAAAAGTCTTGATGAACTCGTTGCAAAGCTTGATGAATTAGGTTTGAGCTTACCTACTAGTTCTGATCTTGATTCCGGAGAAAACTCAGATGCCTAAACCTACAAAAGGTAAAAGACTTGGAGGATCTTCATCACATGAAGATCAAATTATTAGTAATCTAATCAAGTCATTAATTGAGCATGAAAAAATTGAGACAACTATAACAAAAGCTAAAATTGTAAAACCCTACGCAGAAAAAGTAATAACTAAAGCAAAAAAAGGTACACTTCATGACAGAAGGCAGGTTTTAAAAATGATTCAAGATAAAGCTGCTGTAGCTAAGCTTTTTGATGAAATTGGTCCAAAATATTCAGATAGAAATGGTGGATATACAAGAATTACAAGAACAAGCTATCGTAGAGGCGATAAAACTGAGTTGGCTGTAATAGAATTAGTTTAATTTGAATACATTCAAAGAGGTCTGGAGTCAATTTAAGTTATTTATTAGATTCGATTCATCTACTATTCAAAAAATCAGTAGTGACAGGTATGAGTCAGGGAATGCGTTTTTAATTGTATTTGTAAGCCTAGCATCTATTTATTTACCAGTAATATTAAGCAATAGTTTCAGAAATTTTTTTGACATTATATTTTTTGGAATATTAGATGGAGCATTTGCTTGGGTGTTATCTAGTCTTGCTATGTGGTTTATGTTAGGAAGGGTATTTAAAGAGAACTTAGAGATAAATTCAATAACTACAATAACTGGATATGCTCATGGATTAGTAATATTTTTAAGTTTAAGTTTATTCATAAAAACTTATTTTGGTTTTTTTAGTACTACTTCAATACAGGTTGTAAGTTTAGGAATTTTCTTTTGGATATATTTAACTATTTCGAAATCTCTAGAACAAGCTTTTTTTATTGAAAAGAATAGTTCTAAGATATCTACAGCAGTTTTTTTGTTTATTCTGGTTTGGACTTCAGGTCCTCTAAAAATAGTATTTTGATTTGAACAATTACAAAATCGAAATATCTTATGATGGCTCTAATTTTCATGGTTTTCAAAAACAAAAAAATATTAGAACTGTTGAATTTGCTATTCAAAACTCATTAAATAAAATACTTAATTCATATAAATTATTATATGCTGGAAGAACAGATGCTGGCGTTCATGCAAAATCACAAGTCCTTAGCTTGAAAACTTGTGAACTACTAGATCAGAGTTTTTTGGTTTCTTTAAACTCACTTTTAAGTGACGATATAAAAATTAAAAAAATGAAAAAAGTAAATCAGTCATTTAATCCACGATATGATGCAAAATCACGAGTATATAAATACTTTGTTGAAGAGAAAAGAAACTCCGAGCCCTACTTTCGGGACTATAGACATGTCATTAATTCACATTTAGATATTGATAAATTAAATTCTTTATCGAAAATTTTTTTGGGAAAAAATAATTTTACAAATTTTTCAAAATTAAGAAAAAACCAAGAACCAATTAGGGAAATAACTAAAAGTAAATGGTCAAGAATGAATAATTCATTTATTTATACTATTGAGGGTAATTCGTTTTTACACAATATGGTCAGGTCTATAGTTGGCTGTCAATTAGCAGCTTTAGATGGAAAAATTTATAAGAAACAATTAATAGATGCTCTAAAGACTCCTGTAGAATCAAGATTTAATTATGTGGCTCCAGCTAAAGGTTTATATTTATGGAAAATAAAATACTAGTTTTCTTAAATATGAATCGAATTTATACTGAAAGCTCGTTACAATTCTTTGGGTTTATAAAATGAATACAAAAACGACATTTGAAGGCATAGAGGCGTCAGATAGAAAATGGCATTTAGTTGATGCATCTAATTTGCCCCTAGGAAGATTAGCAAGTGAGATTGCACAAATTCTTAGAGGTAAACATAAACCAGAATATGCTCCACATCTAGATGTAGGAGACCATATTGTGGTAATTAATGCTGAAAAAATTCAATTAACTGCAAATAAGGCAGAACAAAAGACATACTATAGTCACTCAGGATACCCAGGAGGTATTAAAGAAGAATCATTTAATTCACTTAAAAAAAGAAAACCAGAAAAAATTATTGAGAGAGCAGTATGGGGTATGCTGCCAAAAAATAGACTAGGTCGTTCAATGATAAAGAAACTTCATATCTATTCTTCCGATACTCATCCACATGTTGCTCAAAATCCCGTAGAATTAAATTTTGATATAAAGAAGGTTGTAGAATAATGAGCCAAGTTGTATTAGGTACTGGAAGAAGAAAAACATCAGTTGCAAGAGTGATGTTATCTGAAGGCACAGGTGAATTTGAGTTCAATGGGAAAAGTATAGAGACATATTTTCCGAGTCCTTCAATGAGAATGAAAATAAATAAACCTTTCAACGTAGTAGGACTAGAGAAAAAATTTGATTTAAAGGTAAATCTTGATGGGAGTGGATTATCCGCCCAAGCTGATGCAGTTGCTTTAGGAATTTCAAGAGCACTAATAAAATACGATCCAGAATTAAGAGAAAAGTTGAAAAAAGCAGGATTATTAACAAGGGATGCTAGAAAAGTTGAACGTAAAAAATATGGATTGAAAAAAGCCCGAAGAGCAGAACAATTTACTAAAAGATAATTTTTCATTGAAAAAGTATTTTGGAACAGACGGCATAAGGGGAATTCCTCAAAAAACTCTAGAAGAAGAAATAGTAAAAAAAGTTTGTTCATCTGTAGAAAAAATTTTGAAGCCACAGTCTATAGCGTTGATTTCAGACACTCGTGAATCATGTGATTTAATAACTGACTGGATCATTCAAGGATTTTCAGATTCAGTTAGGTTAACTAATTACGGTGTACTTCCTTCTGGTGCTATTCCAATTTTAATAAATGAATTTGATGAAGACTTAGGAATTATAATTTCTGCTTCACATAACCCCTCCGAATATAACGGAATAAAACTAATTGGAAAAAATGGTTCCAAACTAGATGATGAAATTGAAATTAAAATTGAAAATGAAATGGATAATATATTAATTCCAGAAAAAAAAGGAATATTTCGAAACTCTTTAGAAGGCTATAAGTCCTATTTAGATTTTTTAAATAATGTAAATGATATTGATTTTGATAAATTTGATTTAGTAATTGATTCAGCAAATGGTTCGGCATATAAAATTATTGAAGATTTGCTAGTTTCCAAAAAAGCAAAATTTAAAATGATAGCAAATAATCCTGATGGTAAAAATATTAATAAAGAATGTGGGGCGACCTATCCTTTTACTCTTCAAAAAAATATGGATATAGGACAGATTGGTATTTCTTTTGATGGAGACGCTGATAGATTAATTATGATAGATGAAAATAAAGAAGTTGTTAATGGTGATTTGTTACTAACTATCTTATCGAAATATTTTTCAGAAAAAGATAAGTTAAATAAAGATATTGTTGTAAGTACAGTTATGTCAAACTATGGATTTAAGATTGCAATGGATAAATTCGGCTTTAATTTAATTGAAACTCCAGTTGGTGATAAATATGTAGCAGAAGCAATGAAAAAAAACGAAGCAACACTTGGGGGAGAGCAATCAGGTCATATAATTTTGAGAGATTACCTACCTGTGGGAGATGGCCTTCTTACCTGTTTGTTAGTTCTTCAAGCTATTGATTATTTTGACATTTCAATTACTGAATTCAGAAAAAATCACCTTACAGAATATCCTCAAAAATTGACAAATATTGAATTAGAAAAGTCGTTAAATGATGAGGAAATTGAATTTATTAATCAAATAGCTTTAGATATGTCAATAAAACTTGATCTTGATGGTAGGTATTTAATTCGAAATTCAGGGACAGAACCATTGCTTAGGGTCTTAGTAGAGGCTAAAAACCTTGAATCCATGGAGAGTTTTTCAGATGAATTGCTATCAAAAATTAATAATTACCTAAGTTAACAAAATTAAGTTATAATTTAAACAACGAGCAAATATTAGCGCCTGGCCTTTAATTAGGTGACGAGGAAGTATGTTATCGAAACATTCGGCGGATGCATACTCGGCTCTGCGGTCGTAATAAATTGTTTAAAACCAGGAAGAAATTCCTGAACAGAGACAATTTAAAGCAGTCTTATTTCAACTTGCTCGTTGGAATGGAGATAAAATGTGTGGAATAGTCGGGTATTCAGGCCCTAATGAGCCTCTTCCAATATTAATTGCAGGCTTATCAAGATTAGAATATCGTGGATATGATTCAGCTGGAGTAGCTGTATCTGATGGTAGAAAATTAACAATTGAAAAAAAAGAAGGAAAGCTAGACGCCCTTAAAGAGCATTTAGGAAATAAAAAAATAAATGGAAATATAGGGATTGGCCATACTAGGTGGGCAACTCATGGTGTCCCAAATGATACTAATGCACATCCACATTCAGACAATAATGAAGAATTTGCAATTATTCATAATGGAATAATTGAAAATTATGCAGAAATGAAAGAAGAATTATTAAAAGAAAGTTATAAGTTTAAGTCAGATACTGATACAGAGGTTGTTGCTGTGGAGCTAAGTAAGCAGTGGACTGGGAACTTACTTGAGACGGTAACAAATGTTTCAAAAAACTTAGAAGGCACTTATGCCTTAGTTGTGACTACAACTAAGCAAGAAAATACCATTGTTGCAGGAAGAATGATGAGTCCTCTCGTTCTAGGAGTAGGAGAGGGCGAAGTGTTTTTAGCCTCTGACTCTGCAGCAATTTTGGAACACACAAATAAAATGATCTTTTTAGAGAATGGCGATTTTGTAGAAATACATGATGGTACCTATAAATTGTTTGATTCTGATATGAATGAGATTCAAAGAGAAATTCAAATAATTGATTGGGAAGTTTCAGAAGCAGAGAAGTCAGGATATGACCACTTTATGTATAAGGAGATACTGGAACAAGCAGAAGTAATTGAAAGAACTATTTCAGGTAGGCTTCAAGTAGATTCTGAAGAGATACCAGTTAATGCTGAACAAGCAAAAAAATATGAAAAGATTTGGATTGTTGCATGTGGGACAGCATATCATGCAGGATTATTTGGGAAAGACCTTTTTGAAAAAGTTCTAGGTGTTCCTGTAAGTGTTGAGCTTGCTTCTGAATTTAGATACAGAGAACCAATAGTAGGAGAAAATGACTTAGGTATCGTTATATCTCAATCAGGAGAAACAATGGATACAATAGCTGCTACTGAGTTACTTAAAGAAAACGGTTCGCATGTATTGGCTTTAGTCAATGTAGTTGGTAGTTCGCTTGCCAGAATGGCTGATAGTGTATTTTATCTTCATGTAGGGCCTGAAATTGGGGTAGCGTCTACAAAACATTGAAGTGTGAACCTGCAATTAAAGAGATTTCAGAATCAATATATAAAGAAAACGATGTTTACTTTATAGGAAGAGGTTTGGACTACGCTCTTGCAGCAGAAGGTGCTTTAAAGCTTAAAGAAATTTCATACCTTCACGCGGAAGCTCTTGCAGCAGGGGAGTTAAAACACGGAACCTTAGCTTTGATTGAAGAGGGAACACCTATCATAGTAACTGCTAGTCAATATCATTTACTAGATAAGACCACTAGCAATGTACAAGAAGTTAAAGCAAGAGGAGCACACGTAATTGCTATAGGTAATAGTTCATCAGAAAAATTAGAAAATATTTCAGACAAGTATGTAACTTTGCCTGATAGTAATGAAATGTTATCTACAATAATTTCTATTATCCCACTTCAATTTATTGCTTATCATGTTGCCAATAAAAGAGGAGAGTCAATAGACCAACCAAGAAATTTGGCAAAATCTGTGACGGTGGAGTAATCAATGACTACTAAAATTAACCTTAAATCAAAATTTGATAAATTCCATGAGCAATGGTCTCCGAAAATTATTGCAGAGATGAACGATTATCATTTTAAGTTAGTCAAAATAAAAAACGAATTTATAT